>ENA-ORSA01000046-ORSA01000046.1-human-gut-metagenome-genome-assembly--contig:-NODE-46-length-133791-cov-5.669872_pt1 | contig 133791 bp, 130 predicted proteins | sample MGYA00242179_ERZ509142 | MGnify/ENA primary metagenome ERZ509142 (study PRJEB26280, sample SAMEA2338659) | human gut metagenome | biome: human gut; feature: human-associated habitat; material: faeces... | reverse complement strand
ATCCTTATTTGAATCAACAACAAATAGTGAAGAAGAATCATTCATGGTTTTGATGCAGAATTTTAACTGCTTTTTTAACGATTTATAATTGTTCATAAGTACCTCCAAAAACATATACCTATAAACAATTGGCCTATTATCAGAAATGATAATAGGCCACACATTTCAACCTGTATGTCAACAAAAAAATTCAAATTTTCCATAAAAAAAGAGGAGCACATTTTTTGTGTTCCTCTTAAAAGATGCCATTTCTTAACTTAATGACATTGGACAATTAACGTCTTTTTTTATATTCTGTATCATTTTTTGCGAGAAGATATAAACAATATTGATTCATACTAATGCCTTCCTCTTTAGCATGTATAAATAAGGATCTATGAAGACTTTTAAGGATTCTTAATTTAAATTGTCCTGAATATGATTGTAGGTCACTAGGAAGCGGAATCTCTTTTACATCTTCTAACATACCTAAAATCCATGTTTCTTTTGCGTCTTTGGCTAGTTCTCACACATCATCTAATGAATCTGAACATGTCATACATCCAGGAAGATCTGGATAAGATAATACATATCCCCCCTTCATCTTTATCTTCAAAAATTTCCATACGATACGACAGACTCATGTAGTATTTGAGTTCTTGATTCATATTCCTTCATCTCCTCTTCTATCACTTTTTTTATCATTTTTTCATACATCTTTTTTATAGGTTTATGTCTTGGAATCACAATACGACTACATCCAGGTTTTACAAATGAGTAATGACTCGATCCACCTTTAGGTTGTTTGATCTCATTTCTATATTCTTTCATCACTTTAACTATCTCTTCGAAACGAATATCATGATCCAATTCTAAAAATCTTTTTAACAGTTTATCCAAAGAAGACATCTTTTCACCTTCATTATATTTGGTGTCAATCATGTTTTTAATGATCTCTACCTTAATTAAATCAGATGTATGTGAAAAAGACATTAAAAATCAAAAAAAAGAAGTCGTTAGACTTCTAATTCAACTCATTTTTTTGAACCGTACGCATTGCACTGATCCACAATGGAATCAATACCAGTGTAGCTGCAACCCATGCTGTTTGATCGGCCCATGTGATCGCACCATATTTGAAAATAGGCACAAAACATAATGCCACAATACATCGTGCAATCATTTCTACAAAGCCTGCAAGCATAGCTCGAGCAGAATAGCCAAGGCCTTGAACGGACATTCTTGTTGTGATTAGAATTCCTAGTACAGGGTAGAAGTAACCCATTCTTCTTAAATATAAAGCACTCGCATTTAACACTTGTGATTCATTGGCGCTCACAAACATCATACTAAGAATTCTTCCAAAGAAAACCATTACGACACAGGCGAATGCACCATATAAAATACTCACCATTACGCCTTTATGATATCCATCCTGGATTCGTTCTAATTTGTAAGCTCCATAGTTTTGCGAAAGGAATGTAGAAACAGCTGCACCTAATGCATCAAATGGACACATCATCAATGATTTAATACGCATACCTGCTGTAAAACCAGATACATAAATGGTTCCCAAATCATTGTTAGCCGACTGCATGACCATAGAACCTATGGCTGTAATCGAAAACTGTAATCCCATAGGAACACCCATAGCAAGGAGTTTTAGAGAATGTTGCTTATCCACATAACGACTTGATTTAGGTATATGTAAAATATTGACTTTAAAAGCAATTAACAATAAACACAAAATACCACTTACGGCTTGGGCAAAAATGGTTGCGATGGCAGCCCCTGCACATCCCCATTTCAAAACAAGAATGCAGAAAAAATCAAGGCCAATATTTAAAAATGCAGAAAAAGCTAAAAAGAAAAATGGCGTTTTTGAATCTCCAATAGCTCTTAATATAGCCGATAAATAATTATAGAGTAATGTGAATGGTATCCCTAAAAATATGACAACCAAATAGGCATAGGCATCGTTAAAGATTTCATCATTGACTTGTAAAATGTGAAGAATGTCTGCACAAAACACAACGACAAAGATGGATACCACAAAGGCTGTAATGGCTGTCCATACAGCTCCTGCATAAATATAAGTGTGCATTTCATCGAGTCTTTTTGCACCATAACTTTGCGAAACCATGATTGCGAAGCCTTGGCATATTCCCATACAAAATCCTAGAATCAAAAACTGCACACTGCTGCTTGCGCCTACGGCTGCCAATGCTTTAGAACCTAGTGTTTGACCAACAATAGCCGCATCAACAACGTTATAAAATTGTTGAAATAAATTTCCTAATAATAATGGAATGCTAAAATTCAAAATGAGTTTTAAAGTATTCCCCTCAATCATACTCTTTTGCATATTCCCTTTTTTAAACCTCACCAAAAAAGAAGTCATTTTATTGACTTCTTACCAAGCTAATACTTCAATTCCTTTTTCTGTAACTAGAATTGTATTTTCCCATTGCGCCGATAACTTTCCATCTTTTGTATAAGATGTCCATCCATTATCTTTATCAATATATAAATCACGAGTTCCTTGATTAATCATAGGTTCGATTGTGAAGACCATACCTGGTGCAATAACCATACCTGTATTACGAATTCCTACGTGATGTACATATGGATCTTCATGGAAAGCATTACCAACACCGTGTCCACAGAAATCAACAACAACACTGTAACCATTTTTGTGTGCATGTTCTTGAATAGCAGCACCAATATCTCCAATGTATCCCCAAGGACGTACGGCTTCTTTACCAATTTCTAAGCATTCTTTAGTCACTTCAACTAAGCGTTTTGCCTCTTCACTTACATGACCAATACAGAACATTCTAGATGCATCCGCAAAGTGTTTATGTACAATTGTAGTGCAGTCGACATTTATAATATCGCCATCTTTTAATACGACTTTCTCACTTGGAATACCATGACAAATTTCATTATTAATAGATGTACAAACACTCTTAGGGAACCCTTCATAACCTAGACATGCAGGAATTCCACCATGACTTGTTGTATAATCATATACTAATTTATCAATATCTTCTGTCGTCATACCTGCACAAATTTTTTCTCCAACTAAATCAAGAACTGCATTATTGATTTTAGCCGCTTTCTTGATCCATTTAATATCTTCTTCCGACTTGATTAAATTATGACTAGGAACAATTTTCCCTTGAAGTTTTAATACATTAATTGTATTGTCCCATTCTTCATGACAATGTTTATATTTTTTACCAGAACCACACCAACATGGACTATTCTTACCAATCATCTTGATCCTTCTTTCTATATATTCGTTAGACACAACTTATTATACACGAAAACAAGAAAAAAAGCTTCCGATTGATTCAGAAGCTTCTAAATGCATTATTCACCAAAATAACGTTTTAATAATCCAGCAAATGCCTTACCATGACGAGCTTCATCACGAGCCATTTCGTGTACTGTATCATGAATTGCATCTAAGTTTGCCTTTTTAGCACGAGTAGCTAAATCAACTTTACCTGCAGTCGCACCATTTTCAGCTTCTACACGCATTTCAAGGTTTTTCTTAGTTGAATCTGTAACAACTTCTCCTAATAATTCAGCAAATTTTGCAGCATGTTCTGCTTCTTCCCAAGCTGCTTTTTCATAATACAATCCAACTTCTGGATATCCTTCTCTGTGAGCAACTCTTGCCATTGCCAAGTACATACCTACTTCTGAGCATTCACCTTCGAAGTTAGCACGTAAATCATTTTTAATGTCTTCATCAACATCTTTTGCGACTCCTACTACGTGTTCAGCAGCCCAAGTCATTTTGTCTTCTACTGGAACAAATTTTTCTTTTGGTTGTTTACAAGTTGGACATTTCCAATCTGCAGGAAGATCCGCGAATTTTACGCCTTCTTTTTCCTCGTCATAAATGTGTCCACAAATTAAGCATCTATATTTCATAAATAATCCTCCTCTTGAAATATACTATTTCCTCTAATGCATATAGTATCGCATATTCATTTCTATATTTCAAAAGTATTGCTCAACAATTTTTAAATTATAATTCAATCGTCAACATACGATCTTTTCCTGACATATCTTTATGTACAGTAATCGTTGCAGATTCAAAATATTCACGAGCTAGATTCGATAAAGATTCACCTTGGTCCCAGCCCATTTCAAAGGCAAGAAAAGCTTTTTCATTCAATACTAGATGTGCTTTTTCAAATACATCACGATAGAATTTTAATCCGTCTTCTCCACCAAATAGAGCTACGTGCGGTTCATAGTCCACAACACTTTGTTCCATCTTCTCTTCACTTGGAATATATGGTGGATTGCAAACTAGAATATCACAATGTAAATCACGATCTACAAATGGATCTAACATGCTTCCACAAATAAAGTTTACATGTGCATCCAGCTTTTCATTATTCTTTTGTGCAACCACTAACGCTTCTTTTGAAATGTCCGATGCGATCACATCCATTCTAGGTTCTTCTAGATTTAAAGTAATTCCAATGGCTCCAGACCCTGTTGCCACATCAAATACATTGACATGATCTTTGTCGGCAAAGTAATCATCAAACTTAGATAATACAAGTCCTACAAGTTCTTCTGTTTCAGGTCTAGGAATTAAAACATCTTCATTCACAATAAAGTCGTAGCCATAGAAACATTCATACCCTAATACATAGCCTAATGGTTCTCCATTTTCCATTAAATGAATTCCTTCAAGATAATCCGTTTGAATTTGTTCATCCGCCTCTTCATCCATAGAAATATATAGATTGATATCTTTTTGTCGACATAACTCCACCATGAAAAGTTGCGCTGCCTGTTCGCCTTGACCAGCCTTATAAAGACGTTCTTTACCTTCATTAATCAATGAATGATATGTACTCATTATTCTTTTTCTCCAGCAATTTTAGCCTGTTGATCTGCAAGCTGTAATGCAGCCATTAAATCATCTAGACGACCATCCATAATACGATCTAACTGATTGACTGTATATCCAATACGGTGATCTGTTACACGGTTTTGTGGATAGTTGTATGTACGAATTTTTTCTGCACGATCTCCAGTACCAATCTTTGTACGACGTTCTTTTTCGTTCTTTTGGTCCAATTCACGCTGTCTTTCTTCATATACACGAGCACGAATTGTCATTAAGGCAGTTGCACGGTTTTCATGCTGACTACGACCATCCTGACATTTAACTACAATACCTGTTGGTTTGTGGACGATACGTACAGCTGAATCGGTTTTATTGATGTGCTGTCCTCCAGCTCCACTTGCACGCATTGTTTCAATTTCCAAGTCGTTCATATCGATATCAAAGTCTTCTGCCTCTACTTCTGGCATACACAATACTGTTGCGGTAGAAGTATGGATACGGCCTTGTGATTCTGTCTTTGGCACACGTTGTACACGGTGAGAACCAGATTCAAATTTTAAAGTTCCATAAGCCCCTTCTCCATTGACTTTAAATGAAACCAATGAGAATCCTCCAGCTTCACTATCTTCCATTTCAATGACTTCCGTTCTCCAACCTTTTGCTTCTGCATATTTTGAATACATTCTAAATAAATCTCCGGCAAAGATATTTCCTTCGTCTCCACCAGCTGCTCCACGAATTTCTAAGATCGCATTATGAGAATCGTTAGGATCTTTTGGTACTAGAAGCAATTCTAATCGGTCTAAATAATTTTGGATTTTTGGTTCTAATTCTTCCAATTCCATTTGTGCCATTTCACGAATTTCTTTATCCTCTTCTTTTGAAAGGACTTTAGCCTCTTCTAATTCCTCAACTGCCTTTTTATATTCTTCGTATGTTTCTACAATAGGTGTCAACTCATTTTGTTCACGCCCCAATTTTGCCATTGTCTTACGATCCGATACAACATCACTTTGCATCATCAAATCATTGATTTCACGATAACGCTCAACCATTTTTTCTAAACGCTCATCCATTTTTGCCATAAGTATATATCCTTTCTCTATAATTTTTATATTTTGAGTGTTTTACCACTTAAAAAACGCTTTATTTTAGCGATATACCCCATCTATTTTAATATAAAGAACCAGTATTGTCGATGAAAATTGTCCTATTACGCATTTTTTGAAGATAAGAGTATAATATGAAGTATGAAACAGAAAAGAAAAGTTAAAAAAATACCAATTGTGTTTATTCTTACCTTACTCATTTTCGTATTTATAGTTATTCCCTTCACTATTTTAAAAATCACTGAAGACGGACAATACTACGTAGAAGATTTAAATACAAGTGAAGTACAAGCTTCCTATAAGCATTACATCTTCGCATCTTTTAAGATGGATACAATCGATTCTAAGTATGCGTGTATAAAAGATGAAAACGGAAAAATATTACGACTTCAATCTGGCATTGTTAATTTAAAAACGAAAGACATAACTGAAAATACAGAATACACAGCAGATACAGATGAAACTGGATATGTGAATGGAAGTTATGGCGCAGATGCTCAATATTTAGGAACCAGCTTTAACGGAAAGAAGGTTCACTTTAAAATAAGCGGCGTGCAAGCATGGACAGACATCAACAATGTTGAATTGTACTTATATGACGATTCTTATACTTTATCCACATATTATGTTTATAACGGTTCCCTCATTCATACGATTTCTACTGATCTTGTTCAAGGAAATGCGAATTCTATTGCGATTGGTCCTGCTCCAAAATTTTTAAAAGAAGATACTGCCTATTATTCGTATGATGGTCACTATTTTTATACAAGCTATAAAAACTTAGTTGATGATAAAAAGGTCAATAAAAATCCATACTATAACTATTATCAATATGTTCCGCACAGAACCACGTCGTATTTGAATAATGTGATTTATAATACGTATGTCAACGATGAATCTGCACTCTATAATCAAGCCGATGTATTTTTTAATATACAAGCTAAATACGCAATTAACGCATCTATGATGTATGCGCTTGCCCTAAATGAGAGTGGTCTAGGACTTAGTCAGTATGCGCTTGAATATCATAATTTATTCGGTCATGCAGCTATTGATGAAAATCCAGATAACGCAAATCAATACAAATCAATAGCGGATTGTGTACAACAACATGCCTACAATTTCTTACAGCAAGGCTATTTAAATCCTGAAGATTCAAGATATCACGGCTCGTGGTTTGGGGATAAGGCAAGTGGCATCAACGTGAACTATGCGTCTGATCCGTACTGGGGAGAAAAAGCGGCTAGTTTCTATTATCAATTGGATGAAGATGGTATTGACCAAAAAAAGAATCCAATCAAAACAATACAACTATCTAAGGACTTAAAGGTATATGCGCCAAATAAAAAAGATGTTCTTTATACTTATAAAAAAGGAAGTATTGTATCGATAAATATATTAAAGGATGAGCATAGATACTATAAAATATCAAGTGAAGCACCTGTTAAAGATAATCATTTGAATGTAAACGCTAAATATAAGAATAGCTATGCATATATCAAGAAATCGGATTTCAAATAAAAGAAAACCATTCTAGTGTTGGCGTCTAGAATGGTTCCTTTTTGTTTATTATAATATTTTTTAGGAGAGAGATATGAATATTGGTTTATTTCTATATTCATTGCCTTATCTTTAAGGCACTTATAGAATAACATCCCATGTTGTCATAATTTTAGTATAACTTTGGTAAATCTTGTGAAATCAAAATGAATTATGTGAAATTTCTAAAATATACATCTTTTCTAAAATTTCCTTTTTTTTCGTATTAGAAAGAGAAGAAAAGAGGAATCATCTTGAATTCGATGGATATTGAGTCTAAGAAGTTTTTAGGACAACCCAAAAACTTTGTCTCAATCTTCAATGCACTTTTATTTGATGGACAACCAGTGTTAAAGCCTGAATATCTTAAGGATGAAAACAGTGAACTTGTCATGAATGTTTCGAGTAAGCATGTGGATATCATCAAGCGGTATGAGGATGGTACTTATTTAGATTTGTTCGTGATTGAAAGTCAAAGCTATGTCGATCCGTCTATGGTCGCAAGAGTCATGGAATATGAAAGTGTTGCTCGTATGCGTTATATTCGTCAAAACCTTAAGAAGCATGTACCTATGATTTTAACAGTCGTCTTATATGTAGGTGAATCCAAGTGGAATGCTGCTAAAAGATTGAGCTAAAAACAAATCACAAGTATAGTACAGGTGAAAAGGCAACCCAGGAATTTTTTGATCTATAGAAAGCAGATTTTAAAAGAAGACCTAGATCAAGAGTTTAATCGTGATGCATTGTATTTTGCGTATGTAGTAACAAAGAACAAAAGAGTTATTGAATATCTACCAGAAAAGCGAGAAGAGAGATGTAAAAGTGTGTAGAGCATTAGATGAAATGTTTGAAGAATGAACAAAGGCATTGCACTAAATCAATTTGAAGTGTATCAAGCTATACTGGACAAAGGCTTCACTGTTAAAGCTATCGCATCCATCTTCTCAGTGAGTGAAGAATCGATTAAAGAATTTTTGATTTATGTTTAGTTAAGGGTACGAATATTTGTATCCTTATTTTTTTAGTTGAAATTTAGCACTCAATTGTTGACGGTGCTAAAAATTGTGATATACTAATACCAGACAAGGAAAATGAGTGCTAGAAGGAGGTCTTCACAATGGAAATCACACAACGTCAAAAGATAATCTTTAAAACAATAGTTGAAGAGTTTACTCGTTGTGCAGAACCAGTTGGTTCGAAGACTTTGATGGAACTTCTAGATTTCCCGGTTTCATCTGCAACCATCCGTAATGAGATGGCGACACTTGAGAAGTTAGGGCTGTTAGAGAAGACACATACTTCGAGTGGTCGAATTCCGAGTCAAAAAGGCTACAGGTACTATGTTGAACATCTTATGGAAACGGATTTGGATGCTTCTACAAAGAATGCTTTACAGCAAGTCTTTAGTGAAAGGCATTATTCGTTAGAAGAAGTTGTTCAAAAGAGCTGTGATATTTTGTCGCACATGACAAATTTGACCAGTGTTGTTCTAGGACCTGATAGCAGGCATCAGACTTTACAGCATGTACAGTTGATTCCGATCAACAATCAAAGTGCTGTTGCGATTATTGTCACAGATCAAGGACATACAGAAAATAAAGTGTTCCAATTTGGTACAGATGTGTCCATGCAGGATATTCAAAATTGCACAGATTTATTAAATGACCAGCTAGTGGGAACGCCAATTGAAGATGTTGTTGACAAAATGAAAGAAATTGAACCAATGATGGCAGCAAAACTTGTTCGACATGAAGTTTTGTTTGAAGCGTTCGTTTCAGCCTTTATGCGATTTGCGACAGAGAAAGTTGCGGTTTCTGGACGAAGCAATATGTTGTATCAGCCAGAGTTCAGTGACATCAACAAGTTGAAACAAATGATGCGTATATTGGAAAATGGAAACTTATTCCATCAATGGACGGATCAAGAGGGAAATGTAGCAATCCAGATTAGTGAAAGAAACGAGTTGTTACAAATCGGAGATTGTTCAGTATTAACGACAAAATTCCATTATAACAGCGATGAGGAAGGACAATTAATGGTTGTTGGTCCAAATCGAATGCAATATTCCAAGGTCGTAGCCTTGATGGATTATATGTCAAATGTCATTGAAGACGTCTTTGGGACAGACAAAGATAAGGGAGGTGCCAACGATGAGCAAAGAAGAAACTAAAGAAGAAGTAAAAGAAGAAGTAAAAGAAGAAACAAAAGAAGAAATTGTTGAAGAGGCAACTGAAGAAAAGAAAGAACCTAGTTCAGACGAAATTATTGAAGGCTTGAAGGCGGAACTGGACAAGGCAAAAAATGATGTAGCACGTGCTTATGCAGATACAGAAAACATGAAGAAACGTCTACAGAAAGATGCAGATGCAACTCGAAAATATCGCTTCCAACAGCCAGCAACGGAAATCTTGCCAATTCTTGATTCAATGGAAATGGCTTTGAAAGTACAAACCGAGGATGAAACAATTAAGAATTATGTCAAAGGTTTTGAGATGATTCATAAACAATTGAAAGGTGTGCTGGAAAAAGAAGGCGTACAGGAAATAGATGTAGCCGATAAACCATTCGACCACAATACAATGCAGGCTTTAATGCAAGAGAAAAAAGAAGGCGTTGAAAGTGGAATGGTTATTGAAGTATTACAAAAAGGATATATGTTGAAGGATCGTATTTTACGACCAGCATTAGTAAAAGTAAGCGAATAGGGAGGTAATTATCATGAGTAAAATTATTGGTATTGACTTAGGTACAACAAATAGCTGTGTTGCGGTTATGGAAGGTAAAGATTGTAAAGTAATTCCTAACCCAGAAGGAAATCGTACAACACCAAGTGTTGTTGCGTTTAAAGATGGAGAACGTATTATTGGTGATGCTGCAAAACGTCAGGCAGTCACAAATAAAAACACAATTAGTTCAATTAAGCGTTTGATGGGAACAAATGAAAAAGTAGAGGCTGAAGGAAAATCATATACACCACAAGAAATTAGTGCAATGATCCTTCAATACTTGAAATCATATGCAGAAGATTACTTAGGAGAAAAAGTAACAAAGGCTGTTATCACAGTTCCTGCATACTTCAACGATGCTCAGCGTCAAGCAACTAAAGATGCTGGTAAAATTGCTGGATTAGAAGTAGAACGTATTATCAACGAACCAACAGCTGCAGCATTGGCTTATGGTATTGATAAAACAGATAAAGAAGAAAAAGTATTGATCTATGACTTAGGTGGAGGTACTTTCGATGTTAGTATCCTTGATTTAGCTGATGGAACATTTGAAGTATTATCAACAAACGGAGATACTCACTTAGGTGGAGATGACTTCGATAACGTATTAGTAAACTGGATGGTTGATACATTCAAGAAAGATAACGCAATTGACTTGTCACAAGATCCAATGGCTATGCAACGTTTAAAAGAAGCTGCTGAAAAAGCGAAAAAAGATTTAAGTGGTGTAATGCAGACGCAAATCAGCTTACCATTTATCTCAGCAGGTCCTGCGGGTCCATTGCACTTTGATACAACATTAACTCGTGCTAAATTTGATGAAATGACTAAACATTTAGTAGAACGTACATTGATTCCAATTGAAAATGCATTAAGAGACGCGAAATTGTCTAAATCTGATATCGACGAAGTATTATTAGTTGGTGGATCTACTCGTATTCCAGCTGTTCAAGAAGCTGTACGTAAAGCATTAGGAAAAGATCCTAACCACTCTGTTAACCCAGATGAAGCTGTAGCTATGGGTGCTGCAATCCAAGGTGGAGTTATCTCAGGTGATGTAAATGACGTATTATTACTAGATGTTACACCATTATCATTAGGTATCGAAACTATGGGTGGAGTTATGACAGTATTAATTCCTCGTAACACTACAATTCCAACAAGTAAATCACAGATTTTCTCAACAGCTGCTGATAACCAACCTGCTGTAGATATCCGTGTATTACAAGGTGAACGTCCAATGGCTAACGACAACAAAGAATTAGGTAACTTCCAATTAAACGGAATTGCACCAGCTCGTCGTGGAGTTCCTCAAATTGAAGTTAAATTTGATATTGATGCCAACGGTATCGTACACGTAAGTGCTACAGATAAGGGTACTGGTAAAGAACAACACATCACAATTCAAAACTCTAGTGGATTGAGTGATGAAGAAATCGATCGTATGGTTCGTGAAGCTGAAGATAACAAGGCTGAAGATGAAAAACGTAAGGAAGAAATTGATTTACGTAACAAAGCTGAAGGCTTTATTGCACAAATCGATGGAATGTTAGAAGACAATAAAGATAAGATTGATCCAAAACAAGCTGAAGAAACTAAGAAATTGCGTGATGATCTACAAAAATCTTTAGATGAAAATAACATGGAAGAAGTTAAGGCTAAATTAGACATGCTTGAAAAAGCAGCAATGCAGGCAGGACAAGCAATGTATAACCAGCCAAATGGTGATGCAGCTTCACAATCAACACAAACTCACTCAGGTGATGATGTAGTTGACGGTGAATTCACTGAGAAGTAAAATAAATAAGCAACATTTGAAGTTCTAGCCCCGCTAGAACTTCTTCGTATCGTATGGAGGGATTCACATGGCAGAAAAACGCGACTATTATGAAGTGCTTGGCGTCAGCAAAAGTGCTACACCAGATGAAATTAAAAAGGCCTATCGAAAATTGGCCATGAAATATCACCCCGATCGAAATCATGAACCTGGAGCTGAAGATAAGTTCAAGGAAATCAATGAAGCTTATGAAGTATTAAGCGATGAGAAAAAACGTGCAACATATGATCAATTTGGTCATGCAGGTATGGATGGAGCCTTTGGACAAGGTGGTGGATTCTCTGGAGGATTCACAGATTTTGGCGATTTAGGAGACATCTTCGGTTCGTTCTTTGGTGGAGGATTTGGCGGTGGAGGATCTCGCCGTTCAAGTAACCAGCCTCGACAAGGACAAGACCGTTACATGCAGATGCGCATTGATTTCATGGATTCAATTTTTGGTAAAACAGAAACGATTTCATTGGATGTGGATGAAACATGTAAACACTGTAACGGATCTGGAGCTGAAAACCCAAGTGATGTGCAGACATGTCCTACATGCCATGGTTCTGGATATGTTATGTCTCAACAAAGAACACCATTTGGTGTGATTCAGCAACAAAGCGTATGTCCAGATTGTCATGGTACAGGTAAGAAAGTTACACGTGCATGCTCACATTGTCATGGTAAAGGCTATGAGCACCGTCGTGTAAAACTAGATATTAAGATTCCAGCAGGCATTCAATCAGGTCAACAGATTCGTATTCCTGGAAAAGGTGAAAGAGGAACAAATGGAGGGCCTAATGGCGATTTATACATCGAAATTATGGTTACGCCACATCCAACTTTCAAACGCGAAGACAACAATATCTTCATTAAAGTTCCAATCAGTTCAATTGATGCGACAATTGGATGTACGATTCAAGTACCAACAGTATATGGCGATGTTGAATTGAAAATTCCTGAAGGAACACAGCCAAACACTAAGTTCCGTCTAAAAGGAAAAGGTGTAAAATCTCGTTCAGGACAAGGGGATGAATTTGTAGAAGTACAGGTTGAAATTCCACGTAAAGTATCTCGCAGAGAAAGAGAGCTATATGAAGAATTAAAATCAGGACAATCTGAATCTCCTTTTGAAAGATTTAAAAGAGCATTTAAATAAACGAAAAGAGCAGTTTTATTTCTGCTCTTTCTTTTTTTTCATCTTGTCAGAATCTAAGAAGAACATTGTGAATGTGGCACGAGAAAGAAGTACGTTTTCATCATTGAAGATAAATACCTCATATACTCCAGTTGTTCTTCCGCTTGAGATTTCTTGGGCAATCCCAATCAATTTGCCACCACGACCAGGCTTAATATAATTAATTGTACCCGTAAGTGTAACACTATCTCTTCCTGTCGCAAAGCTTGCTGCTCCAGCGACTGTGTCAGCCAAAGAGAAAAGGGCTCCACCATGGACAAAGCCATGTATATTTAAAATTTGTTCATCAATAATCATTTCTACCTTCGCAAAACCATGGCGAACTTCTGTTACATGCATGTCATTGCTTTGCAGAAATTGACTCGAACTATTTAGACGATCCATTAAAGCCTGCATATTTTCTTCCATAAACAACCTCCAACAATGCTTTCATTATAACATGAAATAATGCTATAATGCTTAATGTACTTAAAAAGGAGATGGATTATGGATTCAAATAATATATTTTTTAAAATCGTTGTGGGTGTTGTATTAGTTGGATACATGGCATTCATATTTTATCAAAGTTTAAAAGGTGGACTTGCCTACAAAAAGGAATTTGAAAACTTTAAAAACTCACATAAACACTACGAAACAATGGTCGATGGTGGCTATTGGGTATGGGTCATGGTTGCGATGGCTGTTTTGGCATTTGTTTTGATGTTTATGGCACCAAAATTAGCTTCCAATGGACAAACGTATTATTACTATTTAGCATATGGGTGTATTGGACTTGTATTTTTAGGACTAGCCATTGATTCATATACACACCGTCGTATTTATTTCACAGAAGAAGGGTTTTTCTTTGAAGATACATATTATCGGTATCGTATGCTTGCAAATTTTGAATTTAAAAATGGTATTGTGGCACGCAACTGCAATGTGTTAATGAGCAACCGCGATAAGATCGTAGTCACAAAAAAGATTGGCGAAGCCTTACAGGAAAGACAAAAAGCATTTAAAAAAGCTAAGAAAGAACGTCGAAAATAATGTTGTTTCTTTCGGATTTAGATGGAACTTTAATGGATTCAAGCGGAAATGTCGCAGATGAAGATGTGGAATGCATTCATCAATGGACACAAAAACATGCGTTTGGATTTGTGACAGGAAGAGATCGTGCCTTTTGTTTGGCACTAGCTTCTAAGTATCAATTGTCCTGTGAATATATGATCACAGATAATGGAGCTAATGCCTATTATAAAGATAAGAATGTATATTCTTCTTTGATTGATTTAAGTGAAGGTATACAAATGTGTAAAGCGATTTTGGCATATAATTTAGATTTGTTTTATACAGACGAAGTAGGCAATCGCTATTATCCAATTTCATGTTATGGAAAAGAAAGACTTCATGTTTTTAAAAAGAAACAACCGAGTTTAGGCTTGTTTTCAGATGTGGATTTAATGGAATATTTAAATACACGACATTTTGGCTTAGCCAAATTGAGTGTGTATGTTGAAAAAGATTTGGATTTAATATTAAATCAATTTAGAGGATTATTTAAAAATTATGAAGTGATGGCTACTTCAAAGGATTATATTGAAATCACCAAAAAAGACACAAATAAATGGGAAGCCTTTTGTCATTTACCTGTCGAAGATGCGATTTTTATTGGAGATGGAGAAAATGATTTGTGTATATTGGAAAAGCTAAATGACACATATGTTATGGAACATGCACCTGAGAGTTTGAAGGCATATGGTGTGTGTGTAAAGAGTGTGGCAGAAGCCATGAATATAGAAAGCAGGAAAGAAAATGTCTAGAAAAAGAAAAAGAGGGGCAAAGGCAACGGCTGCCTCAATGGTAATGGATACATTGAAAAAAAGAGGGGCAGTGGATGAAAAGAGTGCAGTAGATGTAAGTGTATTTAAAAATTTGCCTTATGCCACTTCAACAATTAGTTATACAATTTCGAATCTAATCGAAGAGGGTGTTGTTGGTAAAACCAATGATGAAAGATTCTATTATGATGATTTAGGATTTAAAGCTTTAGAAACAAAGTTTGTACGTGGATACTCAATGATTTTTATTGTGCCAATTATCATTGCGATCCTTGTTTATGTTCTACAAAAAGTATTATAAAAGAGTGTCGCAGTAATGCGACATTTTCTGTAAGGAAGGAGATTTGAATGGAGAAGCCAAAATCGTTTGTGTATATCATTTTCTGTTTAACGATTTGTCTAGCTTTTGTGGTGGGAAGTAACTACTTAATCAATACGATTACACAAGCGAATATGATATACAATTCGAATGAGCCACGTAAGATTGGCGCAACATATATGACCTACAACAATACGTTCTATTCGGTGGTCAATGAGGAAATTTCAAAAGTAGTTAAAAAACACGGAGATCAGCTGATTACTTTAGATCCAGCTATGAGTTTAAAGAAGCAGAAGGAACAAATCCAATACTTAATAGATCAACAAGTGGATGCCTTAGTGATTACGCCAGTGGATTATGATGGATTAAAAGATTCTTTAAAGCTAGCCTATAAGAAACGTATTCCTGTGATTGTTGTGGATACGGAAGTTAAACATAATAAATATGTGACCTATAGTATTGTCAGTGATAATTATGATGCGGGCGTACAATGCGCTAAAGATATGATGAGTAAGTTGGATCATGCCAATATTGTCTTGCTTCAACATTCGACAACTCGTTCTGGTTATTTACGAATTAAGGGATTTGAGGATACGATTCAGTCCAACTCAAATTATAAAGTGGTTCAGAGAATGGAATGTAAAGGACAATTAGAGAAGGCCATGCCAAAAATGGAGTCTTTTATTGAGGAAGGAATCGAATTTGATGTAGTGATGTGTTTAAATGATCCAAGCGCTATGGGCGCTATGGCCGCACTTTCATCGAACAATATGTTGGAAGGCAAGTATGTGTATGGCATAGATGGAACGCCTGAGGCAAAAGAAATGGTGTCAGAAGGTAAAATGGCTGCTACTGTGGCACAATCGCCAAAGACGTTTGGAAAAAAGGCGGGAGAAGCTATTTATAAGATGTTTTCGCAAGAAAAAATCAAGAATAAAAATGTAGTGAGTCCTGTGCAAATCATCACAAAAGACAATGTTCATGATTATTCTACGGAGGGCTGGCAATGATACAAGATATAAAAAAATACAATGTATGGATTGTCTACGTCTGTATGTGGCTTTTTAGTTTTTTTACCGTTTGGTACATTGCTATTGTGATGTATTATACGTTGGTGCATGTGACACAAAGCGGCTATGCCTCAGATTTTATTAAGAATATTTCCACACTTTCTAATGTTCCCATTCGATCCTTCTATATAGCGGTATTTGGCTTTATTGGATTGTTTTGTTTCGTGAGCATACGTAAAAAAATTCGATTCTTTAGTCGTCATCAAATCATTCCAATTTTAATTGAACTTGGATTGAGCCTATTGATCATGAAGAATATATCGTTTAGTGCAACGTGTATTTTATTTTTGATTATTGCGGATAGCTTACTCTATGTGGATAAACCAGTTGATCGTTCAATTTGCATCATACTCGTCTTTTTAGCTTACATGCTATCCAACTATGGATATTTATCCAACTATATTCCTATGATTTCATTCCAGGAATATTTGTCGGTGTATAATTCAAAGACACATGGCTTGTTGCTGGGAATTGAAGTGACTTTAAGTAATTTAAATATTGTGTTGTTTATAGCTTATATATTCTTATATTTACAGAAACAAATGGATGAAACGCAGAAATTTGCGGCTTTGAATGCCGAATTAAAACGTTTAAATAATCAATTAAAAGGTTATGCGAATTTGCGAGAAAAAATGGGTGAAACCAAAGAAAGAAACCGTCTTGCCCGTGAGATTCATGATACGTTAGGGCATACTTTAACGGGATTAAGTGTTGGTCTTGAAGCGTGTCGAGTGATGATTGATAAGGATGTCAATGTTACAAAAGCACAATTGGGTATTTTGGAAGAGAGTGCAAAACGCGGTTTAACCGATGTCAGACGTTCGGTGGATAAGTTGAAGCCAGATGCATTAGAGCGGTATTCTTTAAAAGAAGCATTGGATATGATGATCATGGATTATCAGAGATTGACCGATGTGACCATTCTTTATTTGTGTCATTTGCCTTTGGTGAATTTGAATGCGGACGAAGAAGAAATTGTGTATCGTGTTGTTCAAGAAGGAATGACCAATTCAGTCAGACATGGGCATGCGACAAAAATTTATGTTTCGATTGCGCAGGCCGATAATAATTTGATTATAATTATAGAAGATAATGGTCAGGGTTGTAAGAATATCAAACCAGGATTTGGCATTCATCATTTGACAGAACGTATTGACTTACTACAGGGAAGAATACGTTATTATGGGGATAAAGGCTTTGAATTGATTGTAGAAATACCAATGAGAAGAGGAGAAAACAATGGTTAAAATCATGATTGCGGATGATCAGCAGCTCATTCGAGAAAGCTTAAAGATCATCTTAGATTCAGATCCGAATTTTGAAGTAGTAAAAGTAGTTGGCAGTGGACAAGAAGTATTGGATACAGTGGAAACAGAAAGTATAGATATTATCTTGATGGATGTGCGTATGCCAAGTATGAGTGGCGTAGAGTGTACTCGTTTGGTAAAAAAGAAGTATCCAAATATAAAGGTCATAATATTAACGACTTTTGATGATGATGAGTATATTTATGATGCATTAAAATATGGAGCAAGTGGATATCTTTTGAAGGGATGTTCCTTAGAAGAGTTGAGTTCGGCTATTCATAATGTTCTAGCGGGAGGAGCCTGTTTCAACCCGAATGTGGCGGGTAAAGTGACACAGTTCTTTTCTCAGATGGCAAATTCGAATGGGGAATTTAATTTTGGACATGGAGAAGATGAACATATCGATTTGAGTGATACAGAATGTAAGATCATTGCCCAAATTGGTCATGGTTATTCAAATAAGGAGATTGCACAAAAATTAGGGTTTAGTGAAGGAACGATTCGTAACTATTTAAGTGTGATTCTGGATAAACTAGATTTAAGAGATCGTACACAATTGGCTATTTGGTATTTATCTAGGGGAAATAAATAATGGTGAAAAAAAGATTAAGAACTTTTTTGATAGCCATATTGGTGTGTTGTTTGTTAGGGACATTTTATTATACGCAAAAACCCGTTGTTTTAACGATTGGCGTATTTGCGGGTAGTAACTGGAATGTGCCAAGTCCAGATAGTGGTAAGATCATTGATAATGCAATCAAACGGTTTGAAAAAACACATCCGAATGTTCAAGTAAATTATGTCAGTGGTATCTTGAAAGATGACTATTCGGCTTGGCTTTCAAAGGAGGCTCTGGATGGAAAGCTTCCCGATGTTTTCATGGTGTTGAGTGATGATCTTTCGACGTATGCCAAAGTAGGCATGTTAGAATCACTAGATACATACATGCAGACGGATCCTGATTTTAATCAATCGCGATATTTTTCAACGACACTCAATGCAGGTAATATTTATGATCAACAGTATGCACTCCCTTATGAGAGTTCACCCACATTGATGTTTGTGAATAAAACATTATTAGAAGAGAATGGAATTGAAATACCCAATGTCAATTGGACGTGGGATGATTTCTATGCGATTTGTGAAAAGTTGACTGTGGATACGGATGACAATGGAGAAATCGATCAGTTTGGGGAATATGGATACACTTGGGAGAATGCTCTAAGTTCGAATGGACAGGCGTTGTTTGATGAGAAAAACATGAAGAGTACTTTGCAGAATGAGGATGTGTATTCGGCTATTGAATTTGTGCGAAAGTTAAATCTTTTAAATCGAGGTCAGAATGTTACGAGTGAAATGTTTGACAAGGGCAAGGTTGCCTTTTGTCCAATGATGTTTAGTGAGTATAGAACGTATAAGCCATATCCTTGGAGTGTTAAGAAATATTCAAATTTTGAATGGGAATGTCTTCCAATGCCGGCAGGTCCTAGTGGCTATAATGCTTCACAAATGGATAGCTTGTTATGTGGTATTAGTAAGATGTCTTCTAAGAAAAAGATGGCTTGGGAATTTTTAAAGTTACTTTGTTACGACGAAACAACGCAGGAAAGTTTGTTTAAATATTCGCAGGGTGTATCGGTTTTAAAAAACGTGTCGACATCCAAAAATGTGACTAAGTATATTCAAGAGGATGCGCCATTGGATTCAAGTTATAATTTGGAATTTTTTGATGATATGATGGAACAAGCAATTACGATAAAAAAACTGGATGGCTATGATCAATTGTATTCGATGGCAGATAGTGAAATTCGAAGAGTCATTGGTACAAATGAGGATATTGAAAGTGCGATGGAAAATTTGAATGATGAATTGAATATATTATTGGAGAAACAGTAGGAAGTTAAATTTCTGCTGTTTTTTTTTGTTTGATTCTCAAAAAAATGACATTTGTCATCTAAAAGTGGTGACATATGGAAATTGAAAAGGTTTTCATACGGGTTATAATGAATGTGTATTCTATGTGATGCTCATGTTCAATAGTCGCATAAATATGTGAAATTATGTGTAATAACACTTGAAAACACTAACATGTTTATTATAAAATGTGAGTATAAGAAACGCGGAGGAAAAAATAATGAAATATGTAGTTATGGTAAGCCATGGTGAATTTGCACCAGGATTACACAGTGCTGTTAAAATGATGACGGGAGATCGTGAAGATGTATTGTCTACAAGCTTAAAGGACGGAATGAGCGCAGACGAATTCGCATCTAACTTTGCTGAATTGATCAAAGATTTCAAAGCAGATGACCAAGTCATTTTATTAGCTGATATTTTGAGTGGATCTCCATTCACAAACGCATTGAATGTATTGGATCAAAAAGGATTGCTACAAAATACTTTAGTAATTGCCGGTATGAATATGCCTCTTGCAATCACTGCTGTATTAATGAAAGACAACTTTGATAATATACAAGATTTAAAAGACACATTATTAAGCGAAGGTCGTACAGGATTAACTGATTTTACAGTTGCTTCTGATGATGACGACGAAGATCTATAGGATTTGGCTATAACGCATATAGCGAAGGCATAAACAGAATAAAGGAGGACATATAATGATTAGTTTTATTCGTGTTGATGATCGTATTATCCACGGTCAGATTGTTACAAGATGGTCTAAAGAATACCCTTGTGATGGAATTATCGCAGTTAACGACAAAGCTGCAACTACACCTGTATTGACACAGTCATTCAAGGCTAGTACAGATAAGAAAGTATTTGTTTGGACAAAGGAACACTGGAGAGAAAAAGCAGAAACAGTTAAGAATTCTAATAAAAAATATTTCTTAATCACTAAAAACCCAGTGGATATGAAAGAATTGTTAGTAGACGATGGATTCGTACCTAACGATGTTAAAACCGTAGTTATCGGACCATGTAATGATCGTCCAGGAGCTACAAAATTAGGTCAAAACCAGTCAATTACTCAAGAAGAAGCTGAAGCATGTGAAGCTTTGACAAACGCTGGTTACACAGTATTGTTTGCGTTATTAAAAGAAACTGCAATCGGTACTTGGGACAAATTTAGATCTAAATTTGGTTACTAATAGTGGGAATAGTAAACAGATTGAGATAAATAAAAGAAAAAGGAGAGATTTATAATGAGTTGGTTACAAGCAATTTTAATCGGACTTATGAGTTGTACAGCAGCTAGTACTATCGCTTGCTTAGGTACAACAGTAGGTAACTACACTTTGAACCGTCCTTTGGTTGCATCATTATTCGTAGGTTTGATCCTAGGTGATGTATCTGGATGTATTCAAATTGGTATTCCAATGCAGGTAATGTGGATCGCATTGGTTACACCTGGTGGAACAGTCGCATCTGACTTACGTGCCGTAAGTTACATTGGTATTCCATTGGCTTATGTTGGAGCAAAAGCCGCTGGTATGGATTTTGGAGGAAGTGATGCTCAAGGTTTAGCATCTAGTATCTCAGCCATGACTGGTGTAATCGGTATTACTTTATTCTACGGAACAGCTATGATGAACCTTATTTGGCAACACTGGGGCTGGGCTCAATTGGATAAAGGAAACTTAGATTGTTTAGGAAAAGTTGATGTTGTTCTCCCACTAATTTCACACTTTGTATTATCATTCTTGCCAGTTACTTTACTTTGCTACTATGGATCTGGAGCCGTAGCTGAATTGTTCCAGAGCTTAAATACTGAAGTATGGTATGTAAAAGCCATCTTATCAGTAGGAGCAGTACTTCCTGCAGTAGGTATTGGTATCTTGTTAAAATCAGTAGTATCTAAGACTTCTGACTTGATTTACTTCATGTTCGGATTCGCTTTAGCTGCTTCTATGGGATTAACATTAATTGCTGCTACAGTTGTTGGTGGTGTATTCGCATTGATTAACTACCAAATGACAATGATGAAAGCTACAGGTGCTGTTGGTGGTGCATCTGCAGACTATGATGACGAGGAGGACATTTAATTATGAAAAAGATTTCTAAGAAAACATTAAATAGTTCTTTCTGGCGTTGGTGGTATGGAAACTTAACATGTTTCTCACACGAACACATGCAGACATTTGGTTACATGTGGTCAATGCTTCCAATTATTAAGGAATTATACCCTTCTCACGAAGAACAATGTGAAAAAATGACAACTTACTACCCATTCTTCAATACTGAACCTCAGATTGGATCTATCGTAGTTGGTATCACAGCTGGTTTGGAAGAAGCTCGTGCAAACGGAGCTGAGGGAATCGATGATGAAATGATCAACGGTATCCGTGCAGGTCTAATGGGACCTTTGGCAGGTATTGGTGACTCATTGATCGTTGGTACTTACATTCCTATCTTATTAGGTATCGCATTAGGTTTTGCAGAAGGTGGATCACCTTTAGGACCTTTATTCTATATCGTCGTATGGAACGCAACTTCAATTTGGTTCCAAAAATTCGTATACTTCAAAGGTTATGAATTAGGTGGTAGTGCTGTTGAATTGTTAGTAGGACAAAAAGCAACTGCGTTCCGTGAATCTGTATTGGTTATGGGACAAGTTATCGTTGGTGCGATGGCAGCTTCTTGGGTATCAATTTCAACTAACTTAGTAATTGCACAATCTTATGATGCAGCAACTGGTGAATTAACAGACGTAACATTAGGATCTAAATTAGATGGAGCTTTCCCTAAGATCTTAACAATGTTATTCGTATTGTTTGCTTGGTGGTTGATGGCTAAGAAAAACATTACTCCAATTAAAGTATTGTTATTGTTCGTAGTTATCGGATTCGTAGGATCTGTTATTGGATTCTTAGGATAATCACTTAAGACAATTAAAGGCGGGCTTAACTTGTTAGGCCTGTCTTTTTTTCTTATAATATATGTATATTTGAAAGGAGCGTTAATTATGAGCTTGAGCCGCAAAGAAAGAGATCATCTTGCAGAAGTCATTCAAAGAGAAAATGAAATGGTATTAAAAGTGGGAAGAATGGTCAGAAATGCCTTTATTCTTACACTTGCTTTTGCTGCCGTAACATACTGGGGATGGTCAGGGATGACAGATCCAATGTTTCCTAATATTCCTATGAGCGTACGTAATGTAGCTAAATGGATTGCTTTGATTGGTTTGATTTTATCGGGTTTATTTACTATTTTAGGATTTATATCTCATAGAAATGGAAAGAAAAGTGTATTAAAGAAGATTGATTTGTACGAAGAAAAGTAAAGATTTGTATATTTTAGTTTAATACAATTTAATTTTAACTAAAAACAACAATAAATATGTCAATTATACACATAATTTCACATAATATAACTATACCTATCACTTTATTCTTTAGTAATATATTGTTGAGCCAAAGATAGTGGCTCACTTCATAATCAAATTCCCTTTCTTAAAACTTTCTTGAAAAGCCCCGCTAAAGGGGCTTTTCATTTGCTTTTTTGAAAGTTGGACATACAAATAGTTGTTGCGATATAATAATATGGATGAAAGAAGTGTAGTTTTTATGGAAGATAAAATACGAATTATAATGTATTCAAGTGCAGATAAAGTGGATGGCCAAGGTGTGGGCAGTGCCTACGAAGAACAGGTCAATCTAATAAAAGAAGGGGCTAGCGATATCTTTGAAGTGGGTATCAACAACTGGATCAAAACGCCAGATATTCAACATTTCCATACGGTGGATCCTACTTTCTATGTGAAGATGCAAAATCACAGAGCCGCTAACATTGCCTATTGTCACTTTTTACCGGATACTTTAGAGGGCAGCTTAAAAATTCCAGCACCCTTGTTGAATGTATTTCGTTCTTATTTGATTCAATTCTATAAGAGTGCGGATCGCTTGGTCGTTGTAAATCCAAGTTTTATTGATGCATTAGTCGCATATGGGATTGATCGAGAAAGAATTTACTATATTCCTAACTATGTATCTAAGGAAAAATTTTATCGTAAATCCGATGAGGCGTGTACTGCCATTCGCAAAAAGTATGGCGTAGACAAGGATGCTTTTGTGGTATTGGGTGCAGGACAGGTACAAACGCGTAAGGGTGTACTTGATTTTGTAAATGTTGCCAAACAAATGCCGGACATCCAATTCGTATGGGCTGGAGGCTTTTCTTTTGGGCGTATTACCGATGGATATGAGGAATTGAAGAAGTTACAGGAAAATCCACCTGAAAACTGTAAATTCTTAGGGATTGTTCCTAGAGAAGAAATGGTGGATCTGTATAATATGGCGAATGTGCTTTTTGTGCCAAGCTATAATGAATTATTTCCAATGACGATTTTAGAAGCGGTGAACTTACATGTTCCATTGGTGCTTCGTGATTTGGATTTATATAAAGATATCTTATTTGATCGTTATATGCATGCCGATGATAATGAGGGTTTTAAAAATTGTCTGTTAAAATTGAAAAATGATTCAGATGTATATGCGAAGTATCAAAATGAGAGTCGTTTATTGAGTGAATTCTATTCGAAAGAACATGTATTGAATATGTGGAGAGAATTCTATTTGAGTGCTTATAAGGATAAACAAGAGGAATTATTAAACAAGAAAAAATAGAGGTTTTTATGAAAAAACAGAAGTACGCACTAAATCTGTTACTTATTCTTGCTTTAACGGGATTTGCCCTGTGGTTTGCGCTAAAGGATAATTTTCATCAGGTTTTAAAGTGCATTTCACAAATGAATCTGTTAAGCCTTGTCATAGTCTTATTGTGGGGTGTTCTTTTTACGGCGGTCTGGGGATTTGTATACTACGTATTAGGTAGAAAGTATACGGATCATTATACGCCAGGTAAAGGGATTCTAGTGGCCTTTATTGGTTCTTTCTTTTCGGGGATTACTCCGAGTAGTACGGGTGGACAGTTTGTTCAGGCCTACATTATGAAGAAGCAAGGAATCAAGGTGAGTGATGGAGCCAGCTTGTTATGGGCTGATTTCATTATTTATCAGACGACAATGATGATTTATGTTTCGATTCTGTTTCTTTTGCGTTTTGCGTATTACAGTGCTCAATCTGCATGGTTCAATATTATATTGTTGGGCTATATCATCAATGCAGTGGTTGTTGTAGCGTTATATACGATTGCGTTATTTCCTAGTATTTATATCAAGCTTTCGCGTATTTTAGTTAAGGTATTGTCGAAACTGCATATTTTAAAGACTCCAGAAAAGACATTGGATTCTTGGACTCTACAAGTCACGAGTTTTACTCGTGAAATCAAAGTACTAGCCAAAGATAAGAAGAGTATTTTTCTTTGCGTATGTATTAATGTGGTGCGTTTATCACTCTATTATTCTTTACCTTTTGTGATTGCGCTAGCCCTACATATTCCGTTGAAGATGAATGAATTGATTGATGTCATGGCCCTATCTAGTTTTGTGACGATGGCCAATAGCTTTATTCCAATTCCCGGGGCAAGTGGGGGTACGGAAGTTGTCTTTTCATTGTTGTTTAGTGGCATGATGAAAAATTTAACGGGTGCCGTTTTAGTATTGTGGCGTTTTTCTACGTATCACATAGTGCTGATTATAGGTGGAATTTTATTTGTGCTTGTGAAGAATCATTATGAGAGAAAAGAAAGTAAGATCAATTTAGAAGGGATGTAGTATATGCGAATCGGACTATTTACAGATGCATATTTACCGGATATTAATGGGGTTGTTTCAAGTGTGGCAACCCTTAAACACGCTTTAGAAGAGCTGGGGAATACGGTATTTATTATTACGAATCATAAGGGGACAAAGATTGTGGAAGATGAGGATGGTCATATTCTTCGCTTGCCGGGTCTTGAAATCAAGAAGTTTTATGGTTATAAGATGTCGAGTCCAGTACAGTTTAGTGCGGATGCCTACATTGAAAGAATGGACTTGGATGTCATTCATATTCAGACGGAAGCGGGTGTAGGTATGTTTGGTCGTCAGATGGCGAAGGCTTTGCACATTCCTATTGTATACACGTATCATACGATGTATGAGGATTATACGCATTATTTTAATCCGCTTGATTTTGATTCGGTTGAAAAATTAGGGAAGAGTGTGATTCGTACTTTTTCTCGTGTCATGGCCAATGGTTCGCAAGCAGTGATTGCGCCAAGTGAAAAGACGAAGCAGGCTTTATTGCAGTATGGTGTAATAGCACCTATTTATATTGTTCCGACAGGTTTGGATTTGTCGGAGTATGATCGTAAAAATTTAGATGAAAATAGAGTTCAAAGTATTCGTGAAGAGTTAGGTTTTACAAGTGAAGATCATATTGTGGTCTTTGTAGGGCGTATTGCCAAAGAGAAGGCAATCGAAATTCCGATTGAGGCGATTAGTAAGAATGCAGATCCACATTTACACTTAGTCATTGTGGGTGGTGGTACGGATATGGAGTATTACCAGGATTTGGCTAAGAAGTATAATGTTTCAGATCGTGTGCATTTTACAGGTAAGATTCCTAAGGAAAATATTGCCTATTATTATGCGGCTTTCGATTGTTTTGTATCCGCTAGTTTATCGGAAACACAAGGGATGACATATATTGAGGCTTTAGCGAGTGGCCTATTGGTGTTTGGTCGTCGTGATGAGGTGTTGAAGGATTTGGTGGATGAAGGCAAGTCTGGTTATTATTTTGATGATGCCAATGAGCTAAGTCAAAAGTGGGATATTTTCTTTAGTAAATCAAAAGAAGAAAGAGATGCATTAAGAGCGTATTGTATTTCTAAAACAGCGCCTTATACAGAGAGTATGTTTGCACATAAGGCTTTGAGTGTTTATAATCAGGCGATTGATGATTATAAGCGTGCCTATCATGTGGAGCGCATTCGTATGGTGGATGATTTTGTTCGTTTAACTGTGATGCGAGATTGCGATAATGAGCCAGTCAAAGTAACGATTCCAACGGATGATTTCTTTGACTTAAAGATCACAAAGGATACAATGCTAGATGCATATTTGATTGACAACTATTTGGATATGCAGTTATTCTATAAGGCGTTTGAGTTAATGAAGAAGCGTGTTTTTTCAAATGATTATACGTCGTATCAAATGGTGCAATATGGAAAGAAATATTTGGGTCTAGATGAAGATCAGGCTTTGGATATTATTCATGAATTTATGGAACGTCATTGGATTGACGATAAGGAGTATGCCTTTGATAAGGCGCAGGCTTGGCATTCGTATGGTCAGCCTAAAATGCAGATTTGTCAAAAGCTAAAAAGAGCGGGCATCGCGGATGATGTAATTGAGGATGCTTTGGCAAGTTTGGATGTGGAAACAGAGCGTAGTAATGCGATCAAATTGGCTCGTCGTTTAGCGCATTCGCTAAAAGAGCAGTCGAGTCGCATGCAAAGGCAGACGTTAATGAATAAGTTAGTGACGAAGGGATATTCGTTTGAATTGGCGAAACAAGTGTCGGAGTCGATTGAATTGAATGAAAATGATGATGAGGCACTACAAAGAACGATTGCGAAAGCGAAGCGTTTATATGCGACGTTTGATCAGCCTAAGCGTAATCAGAAGATTCAGACGTATTGTGTTCGTAAAGGATTTAATATATCAGCTATAAAAGAGGTTTTGGAAGGGGAAAGTGAATGAGAATTAATGAGATTACTCAGGAACAAAAAGTAAATATTAAGTGTTTGATTTCAAAGTGTGACAAGGGAAAAACCGTGAAGGATACGCCTTATTTGTCTTTGATTTTAGAGGATGCAACGGGTGTATTGGATGCGAAATTCTGGAATTTAACGAATGAGCAGATTGAGCAGTATAAGGCAGGTCAGATTGTTGAGGTATTTGGAGATTCGATCATTCATAGAAATGCCGTTCAGCTAAGAGTGAGAAAAATGGTGGTCTTAGAAGGCGAAGATATTTCGGATTATGTAAGATTAGCGCCTATGTCTCGTACGGAAATGGAAGAGGAAGTAAAGACTTTGATGAATGAGATCACGGACTCAAATCTATATTGTGTGGTTGAGGAAGTATTAGAAGAAACGAAGGATTTATTCTATACATATCCGGCTGCTACAAGAAATCACCATAATTTTGTGGGAGGACTTGCCTATCATTCCATTAGTATGGCGCGTGTAGGACTAGATATTTGTCGCCAATATCCATTCTTGGATAAGGGATTATTGATTGCTGGTATCTTGATGCATGATGTTGGAAAGATTGATGAGTTGAGTGGTCCAGTTCTTCCTGAATATACAAATGAGGGGAATTTGTTGGGGCACATTAGTATTATGAATAATCGTTTGGATCGTGTGGCTGAAAAGCTGGGTGTAAACGATAAAGAGTGTGTTTTATTGTTGAAGCATATGGTTTTGGCACATCATGGAAAGATGGAGTTTGGATCTCCTGTCCTTCCTATGATTCCAGAAGCGGAAGTGTTAACTTTACTAGATAATCTAGATGCACGTATGTATATGATGAAGCAGAGTTTAGATACAACGCAGCCAGGTCATTTTGGCCCTCGTGTTTTTGCGTTAGAAGGTCGTATGATTTATCATCGAAAAGGAGAAGATGAAGAATGAAAATAGGTTTTGTATCATTGGGATGTTGTAAAAACTTAGTGGATTCTGAACAGATCATGGGTATGATCAAGAGGGGTGGTCATGAAATTGTGGCCAATCCTAAGGATGCACAGGCTATTATTGTGAATACTTGTGGTTTTATTGAGAGTGCCAAAGAGGAGAGTATCAATACGATTTTCAAGATGGCGAAGTATAAAGAGAGAAACTTAGAGAAGTTGATTGTGTGTGGTTGTTTGGCTCAAAGATATACAGATACTTTAAGGGAAGAGATTCCTGAAATTGATGCGGTTATCCCAATTCGTGAGTATGATACTTTGGCAAGTCAGCTACAGAAGCTTTTAGGTTCAGATACATTGTTAGATAAGGCAGAACGTGTGATTACGGGAAATCCTTGGCAGGCATATGTAAAGATTAGTGATGGTTGTTCGAATCGTTGTGCGTATTGTGCAATTCCTTTGATTCGTGGAGATCAAAAGTCTCGTACAATTGAGGATATCATGGAAGAAGTCAACTATCTGGCAAGTGTTGGAGTGAAGGAATTAACTTTGATTGCGCAAGATACAACGAAGTATGGTTTGGATAATTATGGGAAGTTGATGCTTCCTGAATTATTGCGTCAAGTATCTAAAGTAGAGGGTCTTCATTGGATTCGTGTTCTGTATATGTATCCGGATGAAATTGTGGATGATGTATTGCAGGCCATGAGTGAGAGTGAGAAGATCGTTCCTTATTTTGATATTCCTATGCAGCATGCGAACAATCGTTTGTTGAAATTAATGAATCGTAGAGGACCCAAAGAGGATGTATTAAAGGTTGTGGATAAGATTCATACAATGTTTCCAAATGCGACTTTGCGTACAACTATGATTGTTGGTTTCCCTACAGAAACGGAAGAAGAGTTTGAAGAACTTGTGGATTTCATTAAGGAAATCAAATGGGATCGTATGGGTGCTTTCACATATTCTAAGGAAGAAGATACGCCTGCTTATGATATGGATGGTCAGATTGATGAAGAGATTCAAAATGAGCGTTTGGCTAGATTGATGGCGGTGCAGGAAGAGATTTCAAAAGAAAAGAATCAGGAAAAGATTGGTAAGGTCATTGAAGTTCTTGTTGAGGAAAAAGAAGGTTTGGTGGATCGTTATCGTGGAAGAAGTGCTGCGGATGCACCGGATGAAGTAGATGGTCAGGTCATCTTTACAAGTGATGAGCCTTTAGAGTTGGGTTCTTTTGTGAAGGTGAAGATTACAGATGCCAAATCTTATGATGTTTACGGTACATGTGTAAGCGAATAGTTGGATTGGATCCCATTGTATTTGAGGATTCGAAAATCTTGATTGTGGGTTCTATGCCAAGTGCAATTAGTTTGAAGGAACAGATGTATTATGCGAATAAAAATAATCGGTTTTGGAAGATATTAAAAGAAATCTTTCAAACAGAAGACAAGATTGAATTATTAAAAGTATCGCACATTGCACTTTGGGATATTTGTCATTCGTGTATTAGAAAGACGAGTGCGGATAGTGAGATCAAAGATATTGAACCAAATGATATACAGGGATTATTGAATACATATAAGAATATTGGGAAGGTCATTTGTAATGGAAGGACAAGTCAGAATACAATGCAGAAATATTTTCCGAATATTGAAACGGTATATTGTCCTTCGACTTCCAGTGCCAATGCACAGTTTTCGTTAGAACAATTGATTGAAATATATAAGAAGGAGATTTATGAATAAATTATATTGGGCAAAAGTAAAGGCGAATGCGAAGGTTCCGCAAAAACGTTATGAAGATGCAGGGTATGATTTATACCCATGTTTTGAAGAGGATTACATGGTAATTGAGCCTCATGAAACAAAGTTAGTTCCATTGGGTGTGGCGAGTGCATTTGATCCAGAGTTTGTGATGATTTTAAAAGAGCGTGGTTCAACAGGAACAAAGGGAATTGCACAAAGAAGTGGCGTGATTGATTCGGGTTATCGCGGTGAATATATGGCTCCGGTCACAAATTTGAATACGAAGCGTGTGGTGATTAAAAAACAAGACGTAGAATATAAGGAAGATGCGATTATTTATCCTTATGAAAAAGCAATTTGTCAGGGTGTATTATTGCGTATGCCTCAATTAGAAAGTGAAGAAATTTCTTTTGAAGAACTTCAGTCTATGGAGTCTGAAAGAATGGCCGGAAAGTTAGGTAGTTCAGGAAAATAAGTGGGTTTATTGTCATAATGACAATAAACCTTTTTTTATGCAAAATTCGATTAAAAAAGGATGATTTTTCGATATTATAACCAATCTATAACCTAGTGAGTCCTATACTATAATCAGGATGATGAAAGGGTTATCAACTTTAACAAGAACAAAAGGAGGAATTTGTATGCTGAAAAACTTAAAAAAGGTGGCGGCAATTGTATTATCATTTGCGATGGCTGTTCAGTTTGGCTTTGCAGACTCTTACTATGTAAATGCGGTGGAAGAACCGGTTGAACCTCAACAACAAGAGGAAACAACAACGACTGCACCACAAGAGCAAGAGTAAGTGCCAACAACTGAAGAAGAAACTCCTCAACAACAAGAAGAGGATGCTCCAGCGGCTGAAGAAACAAATGAGCAGTCGGCACCAGAAACAAAATCTGTAGAATTAAGTTATGTAGCAGAAGATGGAACAGTTCTTCATGAAACTGCTTCTCGTGATTTTAATTTAGACTACAGCTTAAAGACAGATAGTAGTGTTATGTTGAATTTTGATGGTTATACATTAAAGGATGTAATCATTAATAATTCTCAGACAGTTCCTGCTGATCAGGCTAATCTAAGTGTTACTTCAGATTTAGTTAGTGTTAAATTTGTCTATGTAAGTGTAAATACTAAAGAAGACAAACAAACAAGTGAAAATAATGAACAAACTAAAACTGAAGAAGCAAGTGAAGATGATGCTGAGGCAGACCCGGAAACCAAGGAGGAATTACCTGAGTATCCGGCATTTGATCAAAGTGAAACAGCTGGTAATGTAGTCGTTCATGCGACAGCAGCTGAGGGTGTTTTACCAAGAGATTCTAAGCTTGTTGTAAAACGTATCACAAGAAAGGCTATCTTAAATGCGGTTGAAGATACAGTTTCTGAAAAGAACAAAGAAATGGATTCAGCAGTAGCTTTGGATATTACAATCCAAAATAAAGATGGTGTTGAAATTCAACCAAATGGTTCAGTAAATATTAGTTTTGAAAATGCAGCAGTAAGTGGTGATGAAATTAATATTTACCACGTAACAGATGATGCGAGTGCAGTCACTGAGGTGGCTACAAATACTCAAAGTTTTGATGCAAACCACTTCTCTATTTATGTTATTACGGGTGAAAAAGAAAAACCATTAACAACATTCAAATTTTTTGATGCGAAGGGAAACATCGTAAGTACACAGATTGTTAAAACGGGTGATACATTGATTACTCCAACAGCTCCAGATGTTGCTGGAAAAGCATTTGTTGGTTGGTATGATGGTGAAACAAAGTTTGAAGATTTCAATACAGCGTTGACAATCACTGAAACAAAAACTCGTGAAATTACAGCAAAATATGTAGATGCATTATATGTTTACTTCTATAATCCAGAAGGGACACAGATCATGCGTACAGAAAAAGTTGCAGATCACAAGGGTCATAATTACTCGCACGTATCTTATGATGTTGACTCAACTCATAAATTAGTTGGTTGGGCAGCAAATCAGAACGAAACTGATGACATCGCAAAACATATTGCAGTACCAGAAGGAAGTACTTCTGTAAATGTATACGCAATTATTCAAGAAGGGCATTGGGTAACATTTGATTCTGATGGCGGAAGTGCAATTGATTCTCAATTCGTATTAGATGGTAACACACTTACTTTGAATAAATCTACAACACCTACAAAACCTGGTTATGAATTTGTTGGTTGGTATGATGGTTCATCTAAGGTTAAAAATGGTGCAACAGTGACTTCTTCAATGACGTTAAAGGCACATTGGAATGAAGCAGAAGTTAGCTATACAGTCATTCACTGGTTGGAAAATGCAGATGATGATGGATATTCATACGATAAATCTGAAAAGAAAACTGGTATGACTGGTACAGAAGCAAACGCAAATGCAAAATCTTATGAAGGATTTACTGCTCAACCAGTTACTAAAAAGACAATCAAGGGTGATGGTTCAACAATCGTTAGTGTCTACTATAAGAGAAATGTATATGAAGTCCAGTTCTATTCTTATACTACTTACAATTGGTGGGGTAGACTAGATAAACCTTCTAAAGAATATGAGGATTTAAGAATCACCGCTAAGTATGGTCAGGATATTAGTAAAAAGTGGCCAACAAAGAGTGGAAGTTCAACGTGGAGTACTACAGACGATGATAATAATGGTCCATTCCAAGTAAATATAGCAACAATGCCTTTAGGAGGAGCAAAATTCTATGGCCCTAAAACAGGTTATGGTTCTGAAACTGCATATTACTATGTGGAAGCATTGCCAGGAGAACCAAGTGAAGTAACCAAAGATGGCATTCAATATAAATTAGATCATAAAGATACGTCTCCAGGAACAGGGTATACTGTTAGTAAGGAAGATCAATATCCATTAACTGGTTATACATTTAATGACAATATAAGTACAAAGACAGGTAAGGGTTATGATAATGCGAAGTTCTACTATACACGTAATTCTTATGACTTGAAGTTTATCAATAATGGTAAACAAGATAAGACAGTTACTAAGAAGTATGAACAAAGTATTTCAAGTGAAAACTATACTCCTGTAAGACCTAGTTCACTAGCAGATTATTATGAATTTGATGGATGGTATGATAACGAACTTTGTGAAGGGGATGCATTTGATTTTAGTGGCAAGAAGATGCCAGCACAAAATGTGACTCTATACGCAAAATGGACAGCCAAGAAGATTAACTTAACGTATAACTTGAATAATCCTGAAGGGGATGTAGTTAATGGTACTAAAAAGGTAGAAGCAGGTACAATTGCCAACACAGTATTGCCAAGTGCAACAACGACAAGTGATTACTCATTTGCCGGATGGTATTATGCGGATGGTAATGGAAATATTACGAGTGATGCATATAACACAAATGAAGCCATCACAAAGGATACAAATGTTATTGGTAAGTGGTTATATAATGGTGAATTAAAAGTTGTTTATGATCCTGGTACAGAAGGAAAAAAGGCAACAGTTCCAAAGGATAGTAATAGCTATGCAGGTGGAGCTAAGGTTACCGTAGCTGGTAATGCGACTACTACTTCAGGTAAGAAATTCTTAGGATGGAAGTTAAAAGAAAGTTTATATTATCCTGGAGATGCATTTGAAGTAAATAAGAATTTGGCAAATAATGATAACATTATTACATTGAAAGCTATTTGGGGTGATGAAGAACACTCAACAACAATGAGTTATAATCCAGGTAATGGTCGTGGTGATGTTAAGACAGTGCCAGTTAAGAATAACGAAAGTGTTACATTAAAATCTGAAAAAGATTGGGGCTATCAAGCACGTAAAGTAGAAGGTAAAGAATATTACTTTGCAGGTTGGGCAACATCTATGGATGATGCAAATAATGGTAAAGTTACTTATGCAGCTGGACAGACTGTTCGTGTAGATGTAAAGGGTGAAAATGTTCTATATGCGACTTGGATTGAAAAGACAGTTATTACATTAGTTGCGAATAGTGATACTTTTACATACAATGGTAAAGCTCAATCGGTTGAAGGCTTTAAAGATGTGGCTGATGGATACATTGTTTCTGGCTTAACTGCAAAAGCTATAGGAACTAATGTTGGTGAATATACAACTGAAATTAAAGGTACTGCTCATGTTGAAAAGGATAATCAAGACGTAACAAATAAGGTTATTGTCAATGTAGTACCTGGACAATTAACAATCACTCCAAAAGAAGAAAAAGTAATCGTAACGATCCAGGGTAATAAGGATACTAAGGAATATGATGGAAAGAGTCATTCAGTAACAGGCTATACAGTAACAAATATTTCGAACGACTTGTTCAAAGAAACAGATATTCAGTTCACTGGAGAAGCTAAGGCTGAAGGAACAAACGTTGGAACTCATAAGATGAATCTTAAAGCTGCACAGTTCAGCAATAAAAATGCGAACTTCAAAGAAGTAGAGTTCAAGGTCTTAGACGGCTCATTAACAATCACTCCAAAAGAAGAAAAAGTAATCGTAACGATCCAGGGTAATAAGGATACTAAGGAATATGATGGAAAGAGTCATTCAGTAACAGGCTATACAGTAACAAATATTTCGAACGACTTGTTCAAAGAAACAGATATTCAGTTCACTGGAGAAGCTAAGGCTGAAGGAACAAACGTTGGAACTCATAAGATGAATCTTAAAGCTGCACAGTTCAGCAATAAAAATGCGAACTTCAAAGAAGTAGAGTTCAAGGTCTTAGACGGCTCATTAACAATCACTCCAAAATCTATTGTTCCAGATGGACCAAATATTCCTGATGATAAGAAGAATGGTATTACAATAACAAATCCAGTAGATTCAATCTATGATGGAAAACCACATATAAATGCACTGACAGTAGGAGATACAAAAACTAAGGCTGATTTAGAAGAAAACAAAGATTACACATTAACTTATAGTGATGATGTAATTAATGTTGGAACAGTGACAGTAACAGTTAAGGGTATTGGAAACTATACTGGTGAATTTACTAAGACTTATAAGATCACTCCTAAGGAATATACAGTAACAACAAAATCTGCATCTAAGATTTATGATGGAACTGCATTGACAGCTGGTGGTAAGGTAGAGGGTATTGTTTCTGGTGAAGAAGTAATTATTACTACAACTGGTAGTCAAACTGAAGAAGGCACTTCTAAGAATACTTATGAATTAGTATGGAAGTCTGCAAAGGCTACAAACTACACATTGGCTAAGGAATCTATCGGTACATTGACAGTTAAGAAACAGTCAATAGATCCAGGTACAGATCCAGAAAAACCAAATCCAGACTATACAGGTGCTAAGGTTAATAGTCCTAAGGATGAAGTATATGATGGTAAGGAACACAAGTGGATCCCTACAGTAACGGATAAGGCTGATAAGAAATTAGAAGCTGGTACAGATTACACAGTAGAATACTCAACTGAGAATTTCAAAGATGTAGGAACAATCGATGTAACTATTACAGGTATTGGTAACTACAGTGGAACAGTAACACGTTCTTATAAAGTAACTCCTAAGGAATATACAGTAACTACAGATAGTGCAACTAAGACTTATTCTGCTACTGCATTAACTGCTGGTGGTAAGGTAGAGGGTATTGTTTCTGGTGAAACAGTCGAATTTACTACTACTGGTAGTCAAACAGAAGTTGGTACTTCTAAGAATACTTATGAATTAGTATGGAAGTCTGCTAAGGCTACTAACTACACATTGGCTAAGGAATCTATTGGTGAATTAACTGTTAAGGCTAAGTCAATCGTTCCTGATGATAAGGATACTCCTGAATCAGATAAGACTGGTATTACAGTAAATGAACCAAGTGATTCTAAGTATGATGGTAAGGAACATAAAGAGGTATTAACAGTAACAGATACTAAGACTGGTAAAGAATTAGTGGCTGGAACAGATTACTCAGTAACTTACAGTTCAGATCTAGTAAATGCTGGTACAGTAACAATCAAGGTTGCTGGATTAGGTAACTATACTGGATCATTTGAAAAGACTTATAAGATTACAAAGCGTTCTGTAACATTGACAAGTGCTACAGTAAGTAAGGTATATGATGGTAGTGCATTAACGAATACAGATATCGCAGTCAGTGGTGATGGATTCGTAGAGGGTGAAGGTGCTTCTTATGAGGTAACTGGAACTCAAACAGAGGTTGGAAATAGTGCTAACGCATTCGAATACAAATTGAATGAAAAGACATTAGCTTCTAACTACAACATTACTAAGGTTGTTGGTACATTAACAATTACAGCAGCTCCGGCTCCTGTAACTCCAGCAACACCTAGTACGCCAAGTACACCAAGTAGTACAACTAGTACAACGCTTCGTACTCCAAGTGCTCCTCAGGTAACGACTCCTGTTGAAACAGTTGAAAAAGAGACAACTCCTAAGGCTGAACCTAAGAAAGAAGAAAAGGTTGAAGAAGAGTATACGCCTAAGGCATCACCTCAGTACTATTGGGCATTAATCAACTTGATTTGTGCAATCTTAACAGTATTATTCGGCTTATTATTGTTGATCTCTAAACGTCATAAAGATGAAGATGATGACGAAGAAGATGATGAAACAAAACAACAAACAACTAATGATGATGAAGAGAAAGAACAAGAAAAGAAACGTGGATTATTCACTCGCGTACTTGCAGTTCTAATCGCAATCGTATCTGTTGTATTCTTCCTAGTAACTGAAGACTTAAGTCTTCCTTGGACTTGGACAGATCAATGGACAATTTGGATGGTTGTTATTGGATTAGTACAAATCGTAGTATTCTTCGTAGGACGTAAATGGAAAAACGTTGATAATGACGATGAAGACGAAGAAGCACAACAAGCTTAACAAAAGTTAACAACACAAAAGGAGTAGCCTCGTGCTACTCCTTTACTGTCCAATACCCATTTCGATTTGAGCCTTTGCGAATTACAATTTCTTGTTGCTGCAACCTATTTAGCATGCGCTTAATAGTTGAGCGTGATAAGTTTAATTGATTTGCAAGCTCTATTTGAGTGATTTTTGGGTTCATTTTAATGAGTTGTATGATATCGGGTTCATTGGGTCCATCGGGTTCATTTATTTTGAACCCGATTTTTTTGCTTGGTTCATAAAATACATTGTTTCTATATATGATGACTTTTAATTCGGTTTCTCCACCAATAAATACAGGAGGTTTTAAACCAGATTCTTCGATTGATTTAATGATTCTAGGAATACCGCGACCCCAGTTTTCAATGTATTTTAGATAGCGCAATGCATACGCTGTTGCTTCATTCCTAATATTTGAATTTCCTTGTTTCATTTTCTCGATTGTTTGTCCCATAACTAGTTTTCCTGGAGAAGTTACTTCTAAACGGTCATCGAATATCGCAACTTTAATGCTGTTTCTATCTATATAGGATCTGTGCGCAATGGAATTCACAATGAGTTCTCGTATGGCATATACGGGAATTTCATATGTTTCTTTTCTTTCTAGAGATTCAAATGATGCATTTAAACGTATGTTTCGTTATACAAATTTATACGCAAAGTCAATTTGTTCATAAATAGGTCCTGAGTATTCGTTCATATCAATGACTTCTGTTGTATCTGTTCCTTTAAAAAGAGCACATTGAATACGGTTTGGCAATGCGGGATGTCCTGTTAATAAGGCATAGGCATTAGTAGGTACAATATGATTGTTTGATTGTGTAAGTATTCCCCACGACAATAAATCTTGTTTCGTAATGGGTGTAACCGCATCTTTTTCAAATTGTGATTTAGAGTTTTCTAATGCTTTATGATAAAGGGTATCACATAAGTTTTGGATACTGTTTTCATTGATTTCTAATTCGGGACAAATCATCTTATCAAAATAGCGATTGCTACCTTCAAACATCAATTCTTTGATCATATTACGATCGGCTTTTCTGGTTGTTCCACTAATGCGTACATAAACACCATCAAATTCACCCTCTGCTTTTAAATGATATGGGCGATCCCATCCAGATGGCACATTTACAATTAAAATGGTTTTGTCTTCAATAGTATCTAAATCGATGCTAGGGATAATGTGTGGCTCAATGCTTGAAAATATTGAATTTGTGATGAAATCTTTGATTTTAAAAATATCACCTGATAGTCCACACACTTCAAATGAATCTTGCTTTTCTTCAATGCCAAAAATAATTTTTCCACCAAAACCATTCGCGAAAGCTACGACAGATTTTAAATATTTCTTATGTTCAGCAGGAACTTCTTTCTTTACTTCGATATTGTTGTTTTCACCATATTTATTTAATTCATTTATCAACATAGTATTCCTCCTTTCACACATCCACGTTATCATTATACCTAAAAACCCATTCTAGTGCTTACTAGAATGGGATCTTTGTCGTTAATAGTTTCCTGTATAGTTCTACACCTTTGTATAGGATGTCTTCATCAAAGGTGAACTTATTTGAGTGTAATGGAATGGTGTCTCCCGTACCTAAAAAGAAGAAGATGGATGGGGCTACGTTTCTATAGTAACCAAAGTCTTCACTGATAAGTACAGGGCTTTCTAGTTTGTTGACTAGATTGTTTTTGTATAGTGCATAGAATAATTCTTCGTTGTTGAATACAGGTGGATAGTGGTGATTGACTTTGAAGTTAACTTGTACTTTGTATTTTTTTATTACGTTATTCATGTTTTGTTCAATGATAGCAACAATTTGGTCAAATACCCTTGGATCATAATAGCGAATGGATCCTCTTACGTGAGCTTGGTCGGCAATGATATTGAAGGCTTGGCCAGAATGGAAAGTGCCAAAGTGTAATAGGTGGAATGTATTGTTGTCAAAAGCTTTTTCCTCTTGTTCTAAAGACTTTTGTAGAATTTCTACACAAGCCGTTAGTGCATTGATTCCATTTTGAGGTTGGGCTGCATGACTCGCCTTTCCTTTTACTAAAAGTTCAAACTCACATCCGCCTGCCATCATTTCATTAGGACGTGTATAAACTTTGCCTTTTTCAAGTTCTGGATAGATGTGTGTTCCATAGATGGCGGCAATATTAAATTTATCGAAAAATTTAGATTCAATGATAGGTTTGGCACCACCAGGTTTTTCTTCGCCTGGCTGAAATAACAATAATACGTTATAGTCGCTTTCCTTGGCATATTTCGCTAATTCTAGAACCATAGCCATGTGGCCATCGTGCCCACAGGCGTGCATACATCCATTGGTGCTTTTGAATTCTAGGTCTGTATTTTCTTCCATAGGAAGTGCATCCATATCGGAACGGAATACGATTGTCTTTTCTTTTTGGTTATCAAAATAGGCGGTTACACTATTTTGGATGGGATGATCAATGGTGCAGTCATATAAGTCTAATATGTTTTCAATATATTGTGCTGTCTTTTGTGTGGTAAGTTCAATTTCTGGAATTTGGTGTAAATTTCTTCTGTTTTCAATGATTGTTGGCATAAAAATCTCCTTTTTTGGGTATATTATACTACCTATTTTGAAATGTTAAATAAATTTAACATAGATTTAACATTGTAAAGATAGTATGAATTTGCGTTTAAATTTATATTAAGTACGAAAATATGAAAAGGTGGAAAATATGACAACAACAAATATATTGTCTTTATTGGGTGGATTAGCTTTATTCCTATATGGAATGCAGATGATGGGAAATGGTCTTGAAGCTGCGGCTGGAGATCGTTTAAAACAAATTTTAGAGAAATTAACTTCAAATCGATTTTTAGGCGTCATTGTAGGTGCGCTTGTTACGGCGGTTATTCAAAGTTCGAGTGCAACAACAGTTATGGTTGTTGGATTTGTCAACGCCCAGATGATGACTTTACAACAAGCTGTATGGATTATTATGGGTGCTAACGTTGGTACAACGATTACAGGTCAATTGATTGCGTTGGATGTAAGTGCCATTGCTCCATTAGTTGCCTTTATGGGTGTGGCATTGATAATGTTCACCAAGAGTGCCAAGACAACCGATATTGGACAGATCATTGCAGGTTTGGGTATTCTTTTTATTGGTATGAATATGATGAGTACAGCTATGATGCCATTAAGAGAATCAAAAGAATTTGTTGAATTAGTAACACATTTCTCAAATCCATTAGTAGGTATTTTGGTGGGTGCAGGATTTACGGCTTTGATTCAGTCGAGTTCAGCTTCCGTAGGTATTTTACAGGCATTGGCAGCCAGTGGTGTTATTGGCTTGGATGGAGCTGTATATGTATTGTTTGGACAGAATATTGGTACTTGTATTACGGCTGTTCTTGCCTCAATTGGAACAAGTCGTGAGGCTAAGCAGGCTACCGCCATTCACTTGAGCTTTAATATCATTGGTACAACGATCTTTACAATTGTATGTATGTTTACGCCATTGGTGTCTTGGGTTATTCATTTAACGCCATACAATGCGACTGCACAGATTGCGAATATGCATACTATATTTAATGTTTGTACAACAATCTTGTTGCTTCCATTTGGAAAGTATTTGGCTGAGTTTGCACAACACATCTTACCGATTGAAAATAAAGAGATTGAAGATGAGCGTTTATTGTATTTGCAGCCTCTACCTAAGTCTAAGAAGATGATTGGTGGTGCAGCTATTTCGGTTAAACAAATTAATGATGAAACAATGCACATGTTGAGTCTTGCGTATGAGAATGTAAATCAGGCTTTTGATCAATTGTTGCAGTTTAGTGATAAGACGGATGAACAGATCTACAAAAGAGAGGATACAGTCAATTACTTGGATAAAGTCATTAGTGAATATATTAGTACGGCTTTGGCTACGCCAAACTTGAATGTGAATATTTCTCAAGCATTGTCTAGTTACTATTTGATGTTAGTGGATATTGAGCGTATTAGTGATTATGCCGTGAATATGAATCATCAGGCGACAAAACGTCTTCAAGGAGATATGACAATTTCGGAAATTGAAATTGTAGAGCACATGAAGAAGTTATGTGTGGATATGAAGAATGATTTGGATGATGTAGAAGAGGCAGAACGTAAAGATGATGTGATTGATTCACTTGTATCTAGTTGGCGTGAAGCACAGATTCAAGCTTTAAAGCAAAAGAAATGTTCAAGTGAAGTCAGCATGATGTTGTCACGTATTTTTACAGATTTTGAGCGTATTAATGACCACGCTTTAAATGTGTCTCAAGAACTTGACAAAATTACAGTGGAGATTCCTGATTAATAAGCAGTTTTTCTGCTTATTTTTTGTTATAATTTGATTATGAATATTGAGAAGTTATTAAATACAATTATTGAAGCCGGAAAGATGTTAGTGGAGAGTGGTGCGGAAGTCAATCGTGTCGAAGAAACAATGGTCAGAATGTGTCGTTGTTTTGAAGGCATTGCATATGCGGATAGCTATGTGACTTTAACGGGTATCATGTTTTCTTTGACGTATGACAATCAGACGATGACGCGTATTTGCAGGGTACACACGGGAGAGGTAGATTTGAATCGTATTGATCAAATTAACACGCTTTCTAGAAGAATTTGTTCAAATCCAATATCAGTGGATGAGTTAGCTAATGAATTGGATCGAATTAAGGGGATGTCTCGCTATACATTTAAAGAGACAATGCTTTTTGGTGCGGTTGGCGCTGCTGGATTTGGAATGTTCTTTAATGGGACTTTATTAGAAATTGTGATGTCCTTTTTTATTGGAATTTTGATTCGTTGTATCAGCTGTTTCTTGTCAAAACACAAACTAAATTCTTTCTTGAATAATGCGATATCGGCAGGATTAGCAGCACTGAGTGTACAATTGATCCATAAAGTGTTACCGCAGACGAATGTGGATATTATGGTTATTTCTAGCTTTATGCTTCTAGTGCCTGGGCTTGCGATTACCAATGCGATTCGTGATACGATTGCAGGAGATTATGTTTCTGGCGTCGCAAGAGCGGTAGATGCTTTTTTGTGTGCTATTGCCATTGCGGTAGGAGCTGGTTTTGTGATGTATTTTTGGATATAGGGGAATGAATTATGATATATGTGATTTTAAAAGCAGGAATCTCTTCATTCCTTGCTAGTTTAGGGTTTGGTTTCCTATTTAATATTAAAGGAAGAAATTTATGGCTTGCCGGAGTTGTAGGTGCCATTGGAGGTGTCTGCTACAAGGTGGGATTGTATTTAGATTGTTCTGAAATATTATCCAATTTTTATGGGGCTTTAGGTTTAGCCTTAGCCTCAGAAATATTAGCGCGACAATGTAAGACGCCAGTCACAACATTTTTAGTTTGTGCATTGATTCCATTGGTTCCTGGAGGCGGTATGTATCGTACGATGCTTGCGGCCATTCGTGGAGATGCTCAGAATACACTAAATGTGGGGCTTCAAACATTGAGTATTGCGGGTGTTTTGGCTTTAGGAATCCTATTGGTTTCCACAATTATGCGTGTGTATTATCAAGAAAAGAGAAAATTTTTAGAAAAAAAGTAAAAAAGTACTTGCAAAGATAAATATTTATGGTATTATATATGAGCGTCTTGGGGATATGGGCCTGTAGCTCAGGTGGTTAGAGCGCACCCCTGATAAGGGTGAGGTCGTTGGTTCAAGTCCATTCAGGCCCACCATTTGCTGAAGATATGGGGTGTTAGCTCAGCTGGGAGAGCACCTGCCTTGCACGCAGGGGGTCATCGGTTCGATCCCGATACGCTCCACCAATTTTGAAATGTAAGTCATCTTCGGATGGCTTTTTTTCTTGTTTAGAGGATTGATTATGTATATACAAGATTATGATTCACCATTAGGGAAAATGTTATTGGCTGCCGATGAAATTGGATTGATTGGCGTTTGGTTTGAAAATCAAAAATATTATGCGAATGGTTTAAAAGAACCAATTGAAGAAGAAACGGCTGTTTTAAAAGAAACAAAAGAATGGTTAAATCTTTATTTTAAAGGTAAAGAACCAAAGGCTTTACCTAATATGCATCTAATTGGAACACAGTTTCAAAAGAAAGTTTGGCAGCTTCTTCTTAAAATACCCTATGGTAAAACTATGACATATAAAGATATCGCAAGAATGATTTCTCCATCAATGTCAGCACAAGCGGTGGGAAGTGCTGTCGGACATAATAAGATCTCGATTTTGATTCCTTGCCATAGAGTAATTGGATCCAACAGTAGTTTAACTGGATATGCAGGTGGAATCGAAAGAAAAGAATATTTATTAAAATTTGAAAAAAAGAATGGGATTTAATATTGTTTTCATATAGCTTCTGTATAATGAAAAGTGCATAGGTGTGTGTACTTTTTGAAAAGGAGTCAAAAGTCCTAATATACCAGGAAAAGGCACAAACATGTTGCGGTTTGGCATGAATGTGCAGAGTACTACTTGTGGAGTATCTTGTGATACTTTACGTCATACTTTTAGTGACGTTAGCTATTATAGTCGCTGTTAAGTAGAAGCAGTATTATCTTTCATGCCAAATCCAAAAAAAGCGAACCCCTAGAGATTGCAGTCCCTAGGGGTTCTTTCTTATCTTTCAACGCCAAGAACATTATAATAGAAAATTGAAAACTTTATAATAAAATAGAAATTGTCTTTAGATTGTTTGGATCAAATTAGGCATTTAACTGGATATGCAGGTGGAATTGAGAAGAAAGAAAAATTATTGGATATTGAGGGTAAATATGAGTAATATGGACCATTTTTTTGATGGATGTAAAACGTAGAATCGAATTTACTGAAAATAAATGTAAGAAAATGCTTGCGTAAATGAAAATGTAGTGTTATTATAAACGCACAAAACACAAGGAAATGGAGTAGTAAAAGGAAAGCCTTTGTTAGAGAGTTGTCGGTTGGTGCAAGACATAAAAGATGGAACTTTGAACTTACCATGGAGTGGTCAGGTTGATAAGACTTGAACGTAGGCTTAACGTTAATAAAGCAGGATGTGATAGCATCTGAAATGAGTGCATTCTTAAATGAATGAAGAAGAGTGGTACCGCGGAAGTATTGTAAATCTAACCTTTCGTCTCTTCTGTCTAAACAGGCAGCAAGAAACGATTGGTTTTTTTGTTAGCTTGTTGTGCACGCTATAGGAGGAAAAGTATGAAAGCACAAAAAGTTGGAAAAATGGCGATATTTTCGGTAGGCGCCGTATTATTCTCAGCACATGCTGGAGGTGGATTTGCCACAGGAAATCAGGCAAATACATATTATGTAGGCATAGGATGGACTGGTATTGTGAGTGCCATAATAGCTATGTTGCTATTGATATTGACAATGCGAGAAGCCATGGTGATGTATAACCAGAGAAATTTGACAAGCGCAAAGGAATTGTTTGAAAACTTATATCATCCATTCGATAAGTTGGAAATCTTATTTGAGATCTTCTTTAATATCATGGTTTTAATGGCAGTTGCAGCAGCTATTAGTGGAGCTGCAAGTGCATTACAACAATACTTTGGATTTAATTATTATGCTTGTGTCGTTGCGGTTGGGATTGTTGTTCTTTGCTTAACAATTTTTGGAGCCAACGTGGTTCGTATGGCAAGTACATATATGGGTATGGCTATTTTGGTAACAGCTATTGTTATTTATGGTATGGGAATCATAAAAGGTCAAAATATTGGAGCTATTTTAGCAAATGACTTTTCTGTAAATGGTTTTATGAATATGCCTAAAGCCATCTTAAATGCATTTACATATGCAGGTTTTCAATGTGTGACATTACCAACAATCGTAGCATGTGGAGCTATCTTACCAGATCGAAAATCTTGTTCAAAAGCAATGTGGATCTCATTTGTGATGAATGCTGTCGCATTAGTATTAAGTGTATTGATGTTAATTTCTTGGAAGAGTGTTTACGGAGAAACAACTCTACCTACATTGACAAGTTTAAATGCGATGAATGCAAACTGGATGGTTGTTGTATATGGTATTTGTTTATTACTTTGCTTAATTTCTACAGCAGTAACAACAACATTCGGATTTGTGGCTCGCTTTGAAAATATTCGTGTTTTAAAGAATGTAGAAAATCCAGTAAAGAAAAGAATTATTGTATCTGCCTTTATTATTATTGTATCCATGACAATTTCTTTAGCCGGATTAACAAATATTATTAAATATGGATATGGATATTGTGGATATTTAGCTATCGCAATCATTATCGTTCCATTCTTAACTGTAGGTGTATACAAGAATTATCATACAAAAAGTGTTGAAGTAAAAGAAGGAGTAGAAGTTTATGAAAACAATTGAAATGTCTAATTATTCAGTCGGAGAAAGTTGTTACAACGAAATCCCAGGTGTATGCGAAAAATACAATGTTAAAAAAGTTGTATTGATTGGTGGTAAAAGAGCTTTGGCAGCTGCTGAGCCAAGAATTCGTGAAGCCATTAAAGAGACTGATATTATTATCACAGATTCAATTGTATATGGTATTGAATGTACTATGACGAACGTACATAAATTGACTTCAAATCCAAACGTACAAGAAGCCGATGTTATCTTTGCGATTGGTGGAGGAAAAGCTATCGATACTTGTAAAACCGCATCCATTGAAATGAATGACAAAATGGTTTTCTCATTTCCAACAATCTGTTCAAACTGTTCGGCCGCTACAGCTATTGCCGTAGTATATGATGATAATGGAGCATTGGACCACTATTCATACCCTCATTGTCCAGCTCACATCTTTATCAATCCAGATGTTATCGCAAAAGCACCAAGTGAATATTTCTGGGCAGGAATTGGGGATGCGCTGTCTAAACAATGTGAAGTTGAATTCGCAACACAAGGAAAGACTTTAGATCACACGGCTACAATGGGATTGGCATTAGCGAAAACTTGTACTGCACCATTGTTGGAATATGGTAAACAAGGTATGGAAGATTGTAAAAATGATAGAAATTCAGCTGCAATCGAAGCTATTGCCTTGGATATTGTCGTATCCACTGGATATGTTTCAAACTTAACAAACCAGCCAGAATATTATTATAATTCAAGCATAGCGCATGCCTTCTATAATGGTAGTTGCTCAATTGCACGTGATGGACACCATCTACATGGTGAAGTTGTGTCCTTTGGTGTATTAGTATTGTATGCATATGCCAAGGATGAAGAAAATTTAATGAAAATGGCAAAATTCAATAAATCAATCGGCTTACCAGTGACTTTAGCGGATGTAGATTTGGATGAAAGCCATTTGGAAGCTTTGACTGAAGCGGCTACAAAAACAAATGAGTGGAAAAATGCACCTTTCCCATTCACAAAAGAAGAGTTTATTATCGCTATTAAAAAGGCAGATGCAGTAGGTCAAAGTTTATAAGAGATCGAGAAATCGATCTTTTTTTTCTGTTTTAATATTGTTTTCACATGAAAGGATTAGAATGAAGATGTATGTGAAATTTTGTGATTTGTAGGTTGATTTGATAGGTATGTTATAATTAGTGATGTAGGTGATAAAAATGTTACTGTTTTTTAAGAGTTTACCAAGACTAGTACGCAGTGCCAATAAAGACATGCACCGTCATTTCTCGATGACCTTTTCTTCCATTGTATCGATTGGCATTGCTTTATTGATGGCTTTGTTTATATTTGTGATTTATATGAATGTCGGAAGATTTACGAGTCAAATTGAAAGTGAATTTATGATTCAAGTCTCTTTAAATCCAACACTAGAAGATGAAGAAATTAGTGAATTATCCGATTCAATTTCATCTCTTGATTCCGTAAAAAAAGTAACGTATTCAAGTAAAGAAGAGGAATTGGATGCGTTGATCAAAGAAAACGGAGCTATGTTTAAACAATATAAGGGAGAGGACAAGAACCCTTTATATGACGTTTTGAATGTGGAATTAAAAGACAACACAAAAATTTCAAAAGTGACAAAGAAAATTTCTAAAATGGATGGTGTTGTTCAAGCTACATATGGAGGTAGTGCTATCAACACGACGATTCAACTGTTTAAAAATATCCGTGTATGGGGAAGTGTCTTTGTTGGATTGATGGTTTTGATCGCCGTATTCTTGATTCGAAATACTATTAAAATGACAATTTTAGTACGAAAAGATGAGATTGCGATCATGCGAACAGTTGGTGCCTATAACTGGTATATTTCTTTACCGTTTGTATTAGAAGGAATCTTTATCGGCTTTTGGGGTGCATTAGGCCCTGTTTTGATTTGTATATTTGGCTATACAGGACTTTACCACGTAATGAATGGTATGTTTTTTAGTGACTTGATGAGTATGCTGAAACCATATCCATTTGTATTGTGTACTTCAGGCGGCATTCTTTTGATTGGAATGGTTGTAGGAATGCTAGGAAGTTATTTAGCCGTTAGAAAATATTTGAGGTGGACAAGATGAGAAAATATAAATTCTGTGCAGGTTTTCTAAGTTTAGCTATGGCCTGCTCATTAATCATGCCTGTTTCAGCAGAAGACTATTCGGATACAGAAGCCTGGTATGCCAAGTGTAGTCAGGCACAAACTTCACAAGCTGGCGTAAAAGCTTGTCAGGGATTTCAGGAATATCAGAAGAATCGTAAACAAAGTCTGCAAAACAGTATTGAAGCTTATACTTCAAGCATCGCTTCTTTGCAGAGTGATACGACAAAAATGGAGCAGCTTGCCAAGGAACAAAAAGAATTGGTTTCCAATCTACAAACGCAGATAAGTGAAAAAGAAAAATCGATTGAATTGATTGAAAACAACATTAAAGAATTGGAAGAGAAGATTCAGGCAAAACAAGCTGAAATTGATGCTTGGAATGAACAAATCGAAAATCGTATGAAAAATGAACAAACAACGATTGGAACCAATATGATTATAGACTTGATCATGGGATCGGATAGTTTAAGTGATATGCTTCGCCGTATTTCTGGAGTTGAAAGAATCACAGAAGATGATCAGTCGCAAATTAAAAAGTTAAATAAATTAAAGAAAGAACTTGTTTTGCAGCAAGATGAACAAAAACGTTTAGATGAGGACGCAAAAAGTCAAAAGGCAGAATTAGAATCGCAAAAACAGCAGGCCAGTGAATTAGAGGAATCTTATAATAAACTAGTTGAAGAATATCAGAAAAAAATTACAGAATTAGAAGCACAGAAACGTTCCGCACAAGTGGACATGAATAGCATTCGAGACTTTGTGATTTCAACAAACTTCTCAGGATCGATTGAATCCGTATCTGGATTTATACATCCTGTACAAGGTGGAAGCAAAAGTGCTGGTACCTGGGCATATCCTGGTGGAGGTATGCACTTAGGACTAGATTGGGCAGCTCCAATTGGTACAACTGTAGTAGCTCCAGCAAGTGGTGTGATTTTATATGCCGCAGCCCCTGTAGGAAGCAACTCAGGCTATTTGGGTAACTGGTCAGGATATCCTTATGGTGGTGGAAACACAATAGAAATGTTGTGTAATGTGAACGATACACTTTATGCCGTAAGTTTCTGTCACTTGTCGCAAACAATCTACGTAAGTGCAGGACAAAGTGTTTCACAAGGTCAAGCAATCGCGTTATCGGGAAATTCAGGAAATTCAAGTGGGCCACATACACATATTGAAGTCTATAATCTAGGTTCAATGTCTGTAAGTGATGCGGTAGCTCGTTTTAGTGCGGGTGCTGATTTTGCGTGGGGAACAGGCTGGTCAGGCACAGGTACTTCTTGTGAAGCTGGCAAAGCAGCGCCTTGCAGGGAAAGACCAGAAAAGTTCTTTAGTTAGGAGGAACATTATGATTGATTTAAAAGATGTTTCAAAAGCATATCCCAATGGAGTACATGCTTTAAATCATGTAAATTTACATATTGATAAAGGTGAATTTGTTTATGTGATTGGAGCCACAGGTTCTGGTAAATCTACATTGATCAAAGTGCTAAATGGAGAAGAAGTTCCAGATGAAGGTGCAGTTATTGTAGATGGTATTAATGTAGGGGCCTTAAAACATAGAAAAGTTCCATACTATAGACGTAATGTTGGCTGCGTATTTCAAGATTATCGTTTACTTCCAAAATTAACTGTCTTTGAAAATATTGCCTTTGCCCTAGAAGTTGTGGGTATGCCACGCAAACAAATTCGTAAACGTGTAATGGAAGTATTAGAGCTTGTTGATTTGAAAGAAAAGGCTAGAAGTTATCCAGACGAATTATCTGGAGGACAACAACAGCGTGTAACGATTGGCCGTGCCATTGCGAATAAACCAAAAGTTTTGATTGCAGATGAACCAACAGGAAATCTAGATCCCGAAAAGAGTTTAGAAATTATTTCATTATTAGAAAAAATCAACCAAAAACTAGATACAACAATCATGATGGTTACACATGATAAAGTATTGGTTGACCGCTTTAAAAAACGTACGATTATGTTAGACAAAGGATATGTGATTCACGATTCGAATAAAGGCGGGTATAAGAGTTTATGATGAAAGGTTTACGTACTTTTTTATACGAATTGAAGTATGCCTTTCTCCAAATGAAAAGACATATTATGTTGTGCTTTTCTGCCATTAGTGCCATTGGCATTACCCTACTTTTGATTGGTTCGATATTGATTATTGGATTACACGTTAATTATTTTTCGAATGATGTTCAAAAAGATTTGAGTATTCACGTTATTTTAAATGAGGATATTGATGATGAAACAGCTATATCAAGTATTCAGAGTGAAATATCTAAATTGAAGAATGTTTCAAAGGTAGAAGTATCCTCTAAAGATGATGAACTTGAACTTATGATCAAAGAAAAGGGAGATGCTTTTAAAGCCTATCGAGGAGAAACAAATCCCTTATCCAATGCTTTCTTTGTTTATGTAAAGAATGCTTCTTCTATCCGTAAAACAAGTGCGCAGATTCAAAAAATTGATGGCGTATCCAGCACGGCTTTTGGAGGAGACAGCGTTACAAGTTTAGTAGACATGTTGAATATGATTCAAAAGATTGGTTTAGGCATTGTTGCTTTATTGATTCTATTGTCTTTATATTTGATTTATAACACGATTCGAACGACAATTGATTCAAGAAGTGAGGAAATCATTATTATGCGTACAGTAGGTGCAACGAATGGTTTCATCAGTAATCCATTCATTGTCGAAGGTATTTTTATTGGACTACTTGGATCTATCGTTCCATATTTGTTGGTGCATTTTGGATATGAAAAGCTGTACGAAAGTTTAGGCGGAAAACTATTCACACCTATGTTTGCCCTATTTAAACCAAGTACAATCAGCTTTCAAGTAGGTCTCTCTATCATTCTTGCAGGAGCCTTGATTGGTGGGTTCGCATCCTTGTTTGCGGCAAGAAAATATTTGAAAATGAGACGATAAAAACATTGCAGAATAAAGGATTGTTTCGTATACTTTCTATATGGAATTATTGGGGCGAATGATTCGTCCCATTTTGTTTTAGAACAGGATGAGCTTATGAGAAAAAAAAGTCAAACAATATTGATTACACTACTATGCATTGCATGTTTTGGCGCAGGCATAAGTATACCAGTTATTTTAAATAAAAAAACGACAGGAAATAGTAAAGAACAAGAAAAATTTGATACCATTTATTCAATTTTGAATTCAGATTGGTATTATTCGAATAAAATCAAAAACTTGGATTCCAAACTTATGGAACAAGCTATTGATGGAATGACAACTCTAGATCAAGATGCTCATACAAACTATTTTGACTTAGAACAAGCCAAAGCCTTTTCGAGCAGTCTTGAAGGAAGTAATGTAGGATTAGGAATCTCCTTTTATTTAAATGAAAATAAAAACTTCGTCGTATCCAACGTATACATCAATTCAACAGCGGATAAGAAAGGCTTAAAACCCCAAGATGAAATCATTTCATTAGATGATTTAAAATGTAGTGAAAATGATTCGGACACAATCATTAAATATATTAAGGCGCATGAAGGACAGAATGTTAAGACAAAATATCTTCGTGATGGAAAAGAATATACGACAAATTTGATTCCAGGTACTTTTGATTCAACGGTCGTATGTAACGTATACGAAGATTATGGAGAAATTATTCTAACGAGTTTCTCAGAAAATAGTGGCAAAGATTTTTCAAAGGCAATGTCTCGCCTACAAGAAGCGGGGATCAAAAAGTTGGTCTTAGATTTACGTAATAATGGTGGCGGCTATTTAAATGCGGCATTGGAAATTTCAAGTTCTTTGATTCCCAAAAAGTCAGTTGTCTTTAAGGAAAAAGATAAAGATGGCAAGTTTACTAAAGAAATGGCAAAAGATGAATTCAATCAAGTAAAAATGGGTAAAATTATTGTTCTACAAAATGAAAATACGGCAAGTGCAGCCGAAGTTTTGATTGGTGCTTTAAAAGATAATTTAGGGGATACAGTGATTACGGTAGGAACAACATCTTACGGTAAAGGTACCGAACAAGTTACAGTACCATTCTCAGATGGAACAAGTTTTAAGTATACAGTGGCACGTTGGTATACGCCAAAAGGTACAAGTATCAACAAGAAGGGTTTTAAACCAGATATTGAAGTAAAACTTGGAGAAGTGAAGACAACGTCCTATTATAAAGTCAAGAAAAAGGATGTCATCAAAAAAGACAGCGTGGATGATAATGCCCAAGCTTTACAAGTATATCTGAAGTATTTAGGATATGATGTGGATCGAACAGATACATATTTTTCAAATACCAGCTCTCAAGCTTTGGCAAGTTTTCAACAGGACAATCGTTTAGAAGTAACGGGAGATTGTGATAAAAAGACGTGGGATCTTTTGATGGAAAAAGTATTGTTGAAGATGAATGGAACACCAAGTGATGATACGCAAAGACAAAAAGCGATAGAAGAGGCACAAAAGTAGGTATAAACCTACTTTTTGTATATAATGGAGAAGAAGGATGTGAACGTATGAAAAATCAGTTTGAATTAGTATCTGAATATAAACCGAGTGGAGATCAGCCAGAAGCTATTAGGGAATTGGTTTCTGGTTTAAAAGAAGATAAAAAATTTCAAGTACTGTTGGGAGCTACAGGAACTGGAAAAACATTTACAATTTCGAATGTGATTGCCCAAGTGAATCGACCAACCTTGGTGTTTGCACATAATAAAACTTTGGCGGGACAGTTGTATTCCGAATTTAAAGAATTTTTTCCACATAATCGTGTGGAATATTTCGTCTCTTATTTTGATTATTACCAGCCAGAAGCCTATTTGCCAAAAACAGATACATATATTGATAAAAACACAAAGACCAATGAAGAATTGGATATGCTTAGAATGGCAGCTGTAAATAGTGTTTTAGAAAGAAGAGATACGATTATTGTAGCTAGTGTTGCCTCTATTTATGGTGCTAGTAATCCAGAACAATATCGTCATATGATCTTTACTTTAAGAAGCGGACAGATCATTGAAAGAAATGAATTGATGCTAGCGTTAGTACATCAACAATATAAGCGTAATGATACAGATCCATTAAGAGGGACTTTTAGAGTACGTGGAGACGTCATTGAAATCACACCAGGTCATACGGATCGTTATTTAATCCGTATTGAAATGTTTGATGATGAAGTGGAAAGAATCTGTGAAGTGGATCCAGTAACAGGACATGTCAATCAATCTTATCAGCTGTATATTATTTATCCAGCTAACGGCTATGCGACAAGCATGGATATCATCAATCATGCAGCAGACACAATTCAAGAAGAATTGGATGAAAGATTGGCTTATTTTGATGAGCAGGGTAAACCATTAGAAAAAGAGCGTTTGGAACAAAGGTGTCGTTATGATATAGAAGCATTAAGGGAATTTGGCGTATGTCCAGGTATTGAAAACTATTCAAGGCATATTGATGGCAGAAAACCAGGCGAAAAACCGTATACACTATTTGATTATTTTCCAGATGATTTCTTGCTTGTGGTAGATGAAAGTCATGTTTCTTTACCACAAATTCGTGGCATGTATAATGGAGACCGCGCAAGAAAACAAATATTGGTGGATTATGGCTTTAGACTTCCAAGTGCTTTAGATAATCGACCTTTGCGTTTTAATGAATTTGAGGGGTTGATTAAAAATGCCATCTTTGTATCTGCAACACCTGGAGATTATGAACTGGATCAAACGCATGGGGAAATTGTTGAACAAATCATTCGTCCAACAGGTCTTTTAGACCCGGAAGTCGAAGTACGTCCTATTGAAGGTCAAATTGATGACTTAGTAGATGAAATCAAGGAGCGCCTTGAAAAACATGAAAGAACTCTGATTACGACGCTAACGGTTCGTATGGCTGAAGATTTAACTTCCTATTTAAAGAATATGGATTTAAAAGTAGCGTGGCTACACCATGAAGTTACAACGATTGAACGTACGGAGATCATTCATGATTTACGCCAAGGAAAATACGATGTACTTGTAGGTATCAACTTATTAAGGGAAGGTTTGGATATTCCGGAAGTCAGCTTGATTGCGATATTAGATGCGGATAAAGAAGGTTTCTTAAGATCAAGACGATCATTGATTCAGATTATTGGTCGTGCGGCACGTAATGCCAAAGGTAAAGTTATTATGTATGCCGACAAAATTACGGAAAGTATGCAAGAAGCCATAGATGAAACCGCAAGACGTAGATCGATTCAGATGGAATACAATGAAAAACATGGTATTGTTCCTAAGACAATCATTAAACCAATCCACGATGTAGTTCGTTCTAAGGAAACTAAGGAAATGGCAGCTAAGTATTTGAAGAAGAAAAAGTTGCCGGCAAAACAAAAGGAAAAGATGATCAAAGAATTAGAGCAGGAAATGAAAGAGGCAGCTCGTACTTTAGATTTCGAAAGAGCAGCGCAGTTAAGAGATATCTTATTTGAGATGAAAGGTGAAAAATAGTCACATTGTGAAAAAAATAAACAAATTAATTGCATAATGAAAATAAGTGTGTTATTTTATTTGCGAACATAGATTCAATGAGTTCTTCGGGGCAGGGTGCAATTCCCTACCGGCGGTAAAAGTCCGCGACCCACGCAAGTGGCTGACTTGGTGTAATTCCAAGACCGACAGTATAGTCTGGATGGTAGAAGACACAAAAGTATTTTTTAGACCCCGAGAAGATTTTTCTTGGGGTTTTCCTTTTGGAAGAGCTTATCCGAATCAAAAGGAGGTAAAAAGATGAAAAAATGGAATGTTCAAACAATTGTATTAACGGCGATGCTTGCAGGTCTTGCCGGGGCACTGATGTCACTGGAATTTTCTTTACCAATGATGCCACCATTCTACAAGATTGATTTTAGTGATGTACCAAGTATTATTGCTCTATTTAGTTTAGGACCTGTATCTGCCACTTTAGTTGAAGTTATTAAATTGATTGTAAAAGTAGTGACTGTAGGAACAAATACAGCTTATGTGGGTGAACTCGCAAATCTTTTAGGCATTGTTCTATTTATTTTACCAACATGGTTTGTGTACAAGAAGATGAATAAGACAAGAAAAGCTGTTATTGTCTCTTTAATTGTTGGAATTCTAATTCGTACTGTATTCGCATGTTTATGTAATGCATGTATTACTTTGCCACTATATGCCAAAGCTATGGGAATGCCGTTAGATTCTGTTGTGCAAATGGTAGGTTCTGTAAATCCAAGTATTAAAGATTTAATTTCATTTATTGCATTTGCGACAATTCCATTTAACTTGATCAAAATCTCAGCTAATTATATCATTGGATATTTCTTGATGGAAAGATTGTCTGCCATTCGTCCAAGCTTTAAGTTTATTTATGAGGCAAAATAAGTATGATTTGTAAGTATCAAGAATTAACACGTTTAGAAATGGAACAAGTCGATCGAGAAAACACAATTGTTTTGATTCCATTAGGTGCATTAGAACAACATGGAAATCAAGCACCACTTGGTACGGATACACTCATTGCCACAGCCATGTGTGACTATATTGAAAAAGAGTTAAAGGATGAGGACATACATTTATTGTTGTTTCCAGTCATTCCAGTTGGATTGAGTACGGAACATAAAGAGTTTTGTGGCTCTATTACATTTAAACCTATGACTTACTATCATATGTTGTATGACTTATGTGAAAGTCTAGCTCATCATGGCTTTAAAAAATTGGCTTTTCTTGTATGTCATGGTGGAAATGCACCGGTCGCAAATTTGATTTCTAGAGAAGTAAGAAGCGATTTTAAAGTGTATCCATTTGTATTAAACTCAGGAGCCTTTGATCATCCAGCTGTAAAGGCAACAATTTCTAAAGGGAATACTTTTGATTTTCATGGTGGAGAAATGGAAACTTCCATGGTCATGGCAATTGATGAAAGTTTAGTTAAGTTAGAAACAAGTGAAAAGGGTATTCCTAAAAATACAGCTATGAAAGCACATTTGTCTTGGCTTGCATCGGATTGGGTAACTGAGCAGCAAAAACCAATTGGGATTGGTGGAGATCCAAAGGGTGCGACTAAAGAAAAGGGAGAAATCATTTTATCAATTAGCGCAAAAGAAATTGTTAAGGATTTGATTTTAATTCGTGACTTTAAAGAATAATATTTTGAAATGGTTTACATTTGATAAAAATGCGTTCACTCTTTATAATTATAAGTATGATAAAAGTAGCCATATTAGAATATGAAAAAGAAACTAAGGACATCGTTTTTCAATTATCTAAATTGTTTATGCATGAGGATTGGTGTTTTCGTCATTACTTAAAGGCGAGTGATCTGGCAAAACGGATGAAGAAAGAAGAGTATCAATTATTTGTGTTTGATGAAATGTTTAAGACGAATCGTATTGAAAGTGTATTTGTACATGATAATCCCAATGCGATTGTGATTTTTGTGTGTGAAAATCCAATTAAGACGCGTGGCGATGATGAAAGAAGTCGTGTGTTCTATATTTCAAAAGAAAATATCGCAGATGACATTTCAGCTTATGATCAAATGATTCGTTCGCAATGTATTCAAAGTCATGTATATGAATTTAATTATGATGGAGTTCGTATGAATCTTTCGTATGAAGATATCTACTATTTGGAAAAGAATGAAAAGATGGTGTATTTCTATACAAAAAAAGGCGTTTTTCATAAGCGTGATAGTATGAATGCACTTGAAGAAGTGTTTAAAGAGTTCGGTTTTTTACGAGTACACGTATCCTATATTGTGAATTCTAAATATATTGTGGCTTGGTATAAAGATGAAGTTGAGCTTATAAACAAGGTTCTGATTCCTGTTTCGAGAGGAAAAAAACGAAAGATATCGATGAAATAACCGATTTTACCAGTAAAAAGGCGAGTTTTACCACTTGTCTTTTCTTTTTGATTTTGTTGGTTATAATGAAAGTGCAAAGAGAAGTAAGAGCAGAGAAAACTTCTCTTGAGACAAAAAGAGAGCGGTGAGAAGATGACAATAACATAGGGTTGAAACGGAAAGTTTTAACTATAAAAAGTTGAAGCTATGGAGAGAAGGCTCCAAAGGTTAAGCTAGAGGAATTCTAGAAAAAACATTCAGTGGAACTTAACAAGAAAAGGAAATAGGATTTAGATAAAGGGTTTTATTGAGTGAATAATCACAAAAAGGATAGAGTACTTGGAATGTTAAGGATATCATCCAATCTAGATCATGGAACTTAAAGATACTCATATATGGTCATACTTGAGAAAATGCTTAAGGAAAATGAATAGAATAAAATCATAATGCGGATGATAAAAAATTGGATAAGGTAGAAAAGTTATCCGGTTTAAAAAAAGTGAATAAATAAATCAGAGCAGATGGAATGTCTGCTCTAATTTTTGTATAATTGTCTCGGTGATGAAGATATGGAAATTAACTATTATGATAATCCATTCGCATCCAAAAGAACGAATGTGATTGCACGAAACGGAGTTGTCTGCACAGGAAATAATTTAGCTACACAAGCTGGTTTAAGAATGCTTATGCAGGGTGGAAATGCCGTAGATGCGGCCATTGCGACGGCAGCTTGTTTGACGGTTGTAGAACCATGTTCAAATGGACTTGGATCCGATGGATTTGCGATTGTGTGGATGAAAAATAAGATGTATGGCATGAACAGTTCAGGTCATTCTCCATATGCGATTTCGATAGATAAAGTGGATGAAATTCCAAAACGAGGATGGATTCCAGTTACGGTGCCTGGTGCAGTAAAGGGTTGGAAAGCTTTAAGTGAAAGATTTGGTTCTTTGCCGTTTAAAAAGTTATTAGAACCTGCCATTGATTATGCAAGAAATGGATATCCAGTCAGTGCAGAGATTGCTCGTATGTGGAAAAAAGCATTAAATGCGATTCCAAATAGTGAGGAGTTTAAGAGCTGGTATGATACTTTTACTTTTGATGGAAAAACACCTGAACCAGGACAGATGATTTGCATGCCAAAACTTGCGGATGCACTAGAAAAGATTGCTGATACAAATACAGATGCTTTGTATTATGGAGAGTTGGCAGATCGTATTGATGAAGAATCTAAAAGATTTGGTGGATTCTTACGAAAACAAGATTTAGAAGATCACAAGGTTGAATGGGTCAATCCAATTCATGTAGATTATCATGGCTATCAAGTGTGGGAATTACCTCCTAATGGACAGGGCATTGTGGCTTTAATGGCTTTGAATGTTTTAAATAATTTTCAATTTAAAGATAAAGATGTCGATTGTATTCATACGCAGATGGAAGCTTTAAAAATGGCTTTTGCGGATGCCAAAGAATATGTTACAGATCCTAAATGTATGAATATGTCAGTGGATGATTTGATAAGTGTTGATTATGGTAAACAAAGAGCGAGTCAAATTGGTCATTCGGCTTTGCCACCAAGGGTAGATAAGCCGCATGGATCTGGTACAGTCTATTTGTGCACAGCAGATAAAGATGGCAATATGGTTTCATATATTCAATCAAACTATATGGGATTTGGTAGTGGCATTGTCGTAGATGGAGTTTCCTTACAAAATCGTGGATATGATTTTAGTTTAGAGCCATCTCACGTGAATTACTTGATGCCTCATAAAAAGACGTATCATACAATTATTCCTGGTTTTTTGACAAAAGATGATAAACCCGTAGGGCCTTTTGGTGTAATGGGAGGTTATATGCAGCCACAGGGACATATGCAAGTTGTCACAAACATGATTGATTTTCATTTAAATCCACAGATGGCTTTAGATGCCAAACGATTTCAGTGGATAGAGAATATGAAATTTATTGTTGAGCCAGGCTTTGATGAGAATATAATTACTGAATTAAAGAAACGTGGTCATGAAATTGAAATAGAGTCCGAATTATCAATGTTTGGGCGTGGACAAGTCATTATTCGATTAGAAAATGGTGTCTATGTTGCAGGATGTGAATCAAGGACGGATAGCAATATTGCTTGTTATTAAATGTATGTGATAAAATTATGATAAATAGAAAAGTTGAGGAACTACACATGAAGCTTTTAGCTACAGATTATGATGGTACATTGCGTTATGCACAGGATGTAATGCCAGAAGATTTAAAATCGATTGAAGAATGGAAAAATAAGGGGAACAAATTTGTGATTGTGACGGGTCGTTCTAAAGAATCGATTGATGCGCAAATCAAATTATTTAATTTACCATGTGATTATTTGATCACAAATAATGGTGGTATGGTTTTTGGTGAAAATGGAGATGTCTTGTTGTCGAATTATTTGAATTTTGATGTTTGTTTAGACATTTTACATAATGTAAAAAAAATAGACACTGTGATTAGTTATGTTGTAAACGATGGAATTCACCGTCATCGTATTGTATTGCAGCCAAATGCAGTGGATCATCGTTATCCAAATTTAAAACCAGATGTTACGGAAGCCGAATTGTTGGATATGACACATTTTGCGCAGATCGTATTATCAATGGAAGATACAGATTCAGCTTTAGAAGTGGCAAGTAAAATCAACGATTTGTATTATGAACAAGTTGTTGCTTATCCAAATAATTTCGTTGTTGATATTGTACCAAAGGGGATTTCTAAAGCGACAGGTTTAGATTTCTTGATTGAATATGCGGATATCAAAGAAGAAGATGTATATACAATTGGTGATGGACATAATGATATTCCGTTGATTGAATTTGGTGTGCATGGTTCAGTTATGTCGTATGCAGATGAAGATGTAAAAGCACATGCTCAAGTTGAGTATGATTCAGTAAGTGATTTAATTTCAAAAAATTTATAAATAAAATAAGGGGGTATTTTAGATGAGTTTCAGCTTATCTGATATTACATTCCTAATTCGATTATTATTGGATATTTTAGTAGTATGGGGATTGATATATTCTGGACTAAGAATTGTGCGTAATAATTCACGTACGATCCAACTTGTGAAGGGTGTATTGATTATTGTTTTAATTAAGGCTTTTGCTGTATGGCTAGGCTTAAATGCTTTAAATTATTTGATTGAAATGTTCTTGAATTGGGGAGTTGTCGTTATTTTGGTTGTTTTCCAACCTGAAATTCGTGGTATGTTGGAGAAAGTTGGTAAAACAACAGCCATCTTAACAACGGATGTCTCCGTTTCACAAATTCAACAAATGATCAATGAATTGGTAGAGGCATGTACAGAAATGTCAAAATCAAAGACAGGAGCCTTGATTTCTATCGAAAGAACACAGAGCTTGTCCGATTTTATTCGTACAGGAATTGTGATGGATTCAGAAGTTTCAACTGAATTATTAGGAACAATATTTCAGTATGGAACACCAATGCATGATGGTGCCGTTATTATTCAGGGGAATAAAATAGCGTGTGCAGCCGCTTATTTTCCTCCAACCACAAAGGATCTTCCTAGTAAGTATGGAGCAAGACATAGAGCGGCTGTTGGTATTAGTGAAATTACAGACTCAATCACAATTATTGTGAGTGAAGAAACAGGAAATATTTCAGTTGCGGTCAATGGCCAGTTAACGCAATATCCACCAGAAGGTTTACAGCGTTATCTAACAAATATGTTAGTGACAGAATCAAGTCAAAATCCGTCTTCAATTCTTGTTCCCATGTTGTCTCAGGCCAAGTCCATGGGGAAACGTGCTAAAAAGCAGACTGAGGACGCAAATAAGGATGAGCGTGTGAAGGCAATTGAAATTGTGAATTTATATGAACAGAAAAAGGAGGGCAGTCAACATGGAATCTCCAAATAAGAAGAGCCCTTCTGTATGGTTTAATGAGTTGCGTGGTTTGCTGACTTTGATATTTCAAAAAGTTAGTAAACTCGTAGACCGTGTATTATTTGATAAAAAAGGATCTGTAATTATTTCTTTGGTTTTATCCATCATGATTTGTGTTGTGGTAAACTATGAAGATATTAGTTTAAAATTGTTCAACGATACAAGAACAACTGTGGATCTTAGAAATGTAGCTGTTGAAGTACAAGCAGATACGGATAAATATGATGTGGCTGGTGTGCCAAGTACAGTAGATGTTTCATTAACTGGAGATGCGACAAGTATTCAGGTATTCCGTTCAAAGGGTAGTGTGCAAGTCGTAGCTGACTTGAAAAAATATTCGGAAGGTGAAAATATCATCAATTTAAAGGTAAAGAATTTGCCAGAAAAAATTGAAGCTGTTGTAGATCCTGCTACGATTGATGTTACACTTTCTAAAAAAGTTACAAAATCATTCACAATCCAACCAGAATTGTTGGTGGGATCAAACCAAAAGGTAACTGATTTTGAAACACCTACAATAGATGTGATGACAGTTAAGATTACGGCAAGCCAGAATCAATTGAATTCAATTCGAATTGTGAAGGCGTTGATTGACTGTACAGGTCAAATTCAAGATTTTGAGGCTAATGCAGCGTTGGCGGCTTATGATGCGAAGGGTAATCGAGTAAATGTTACACTATCACCAGAGACAGTACATGCAAGTGTGAAATTAGCTAAAAATACATCATCAGACAAGGAGGATTCAGAGTAATGGGTAAGTATTTTGGAACAGATGGAGTTCGTGGTAAGGCAAATGAGGGTTTAACTCTAGATATGTCTATTAAGATTGGACAATATTTAGGTTGGTATTATGGAAAAGAAAAACATGCGAAAATCTTGATTGGTAAAGACACAAGACTTAGTGGAGACATGTTTGAATTAGGTCTTGCGGCAGGTGCTACAAGCATGGGGGCTCAAGTCTATTTATTAGGTGTATGTCCAACTCCGGCTATTTCTTATTTGGTTCGTAAAGAACGCTTTGATTGTGGAATCATGGTAAGTGCAAGTCACAATCCATATTATGATAATGGAATCAAGTGTTTTAACCACAATGGAGAGAAGATGGAAGAAGAACTTCTTCTTGAAGTCGAAAAATATATGGATGGTTTAACCGATTTAGATCTAGTGACTGGAGATCACATTGGTGAGTATTTTGAATGGGAAGATGGACTCGAAATCTATATGAGCTGGTTAAAAGAATGTGTTCCTGTAGACCTATCTGGCATGAAGATTCTTTGTGACTTGGCAAATGGGTCTGCGACAAGTACAGCGGTTGAAACATTGGATTCTTTAGGTGCTACAGTAGATGCCATCAACAATTCGCCAAATGGAATCAACATCAACAATAAGTGTGGATCTACACATCCTGAAGGACTACAAAGAATGATGCGTGAAGGGGACTATGATATTGGTTTGGCATTTGATGGCGATGCCGATCGTTTGATCATGGTGGATTCAGATGGAAAGCGTTGCGATGGAGACTACATCTTATATATTTGTTCTCGCTATATGAAATCAATCAATCATTTAAATAAGAATATGGTTGTCACAACGGTTATGGCAAACCTAGGTTTATATAAGGCTTTAGATGCCAATAAGATTGATTATATTCAAACGGCAGTAGGAGATAAGTATGTATTTGAAGAAATGCAGAAGAATGACTACTGGGTTGGTGGAGAACAAAGTGGACACATCATTTTCTTAGAACATGAAGTAACGGGCGATGGTTTAATGACGGCTTTAAAGATTCTAGAAATCATGAAAGCTACAGGAAAATCATTGAAGGAATTGAGTGAAGGATTGTTTATTTATCCACAGTTATTAAAGAATGTGACTGTAAAAGATAAGAATGCATGTCTAGAAAGTAAAGAACTACAAGAAGTTGTAGATGCCGTTGCGAATGATTTAGGAAATGAAGGACGAATCTTAGTTCGTCCAAGTGGAACAGAACCATTGATTCGTGTCATGGTGGAAGCGAAAACAGATGAGTTATGTGCTCAATATGTTAAGCGTGTTACAGATTTCTTAGAAGAAAATAATTTTTAGAAAGAGGGTGGCCCAATGAAAAGAGTCATTAGTATTGTTGAAGACGAGAAGGATATCAATAATCTAGTTGCCCAATACTTACGAAAAGAAGGATATGAGGTTCATTCTTACTATACATACGAAGAGGCAAGTGCACATGTTGCGGATGATGATGTGCATTTGTGGATCTTAGATATTATGTTGGATGACAAATCTGGTTTTGACTTGATAGAAGAAATTCGTCTTCAAGGACCAGAAACACCAGTTATCTTTATGTCTGCACGTGATAAAGAATTTGACCGTATTATTGGATTAGAGAAAGGTTGCGATGACTATATCACAAAACCATTTTCACCAAAAGAATTAGTATTAAGAGTCAACAATATCATTAAGCGTGCTTATCGTGATGATAATAATCGCATTAGTATTGATGGATATGAATTGGATGAAGAACAACGAAAAATCTATGCGGACAATGTAGAAATTGAATTAACGACAAAGGAATTTGACTTGTTGATGATGTTTATTAAAAACAAAGGAATTGCTTTCTCACGTGATAAAATTCTTGAAAATGTTTGGGATGAAAACTACTTTGGTAGTGATCGTGTCGTAGATGATACTTTGCGTCGTTTGCGTAAAAAACTTCCAAATTTAAACATTCATACAATCTATGGATATGGATATCGTTTAGGGTGATACAAATGTATCCCCTTTTCTTTTTCTTATGGTAAAATGTTTATGATGAGGTGATATTTTATGAAGGGACCTTCCTTTTATTTTCAAAAAATGTCATTAACGCGACAAATTTTAACAATTATTTTGACAGTTTTGATGTTTTTTATCATGTTTTTCTTTGTGTTTGTCAGCGATAATATTGATCGAACCATTACTAAACAAATGTATGAACTGATCTTAAATCGACAAACACCGATCGTTGGATTGGTGGATTCGAAACAAACTGATAGTATAGATGACATTTATGCTTTCTTAGCGAGTGACAGTGTTCAAACAAACTGTATTATTCAAGATGGTAAAATGAATGTGTTCTCAAATCAGAGTTCCAAAAGAAAACCAGTGAATCATAAAGTATATGAATATTTATTAGATCAATCCGAACAAATGAATTCTGAAAATGAAGAAGCACTACAGGGAACGATTACGGTCGCAAATTCGAAGTATTATTATCGTTTGATCTATTGTCATGACGGTATAATTTTGGCGAGTTTTATGGATGATACGTACGCGACACAGTTTAGAGATTCATTGATTGATTCTACGGTATACGTTATTGTGATTGCGTTTATGATTGTATTCCTGATTATTTTAATGTGGGTATTCTCTATTATTCATCCTTTGAATTTAATTCGAAATTATATAGAACAAATTAAAGATGGAAAAGAAGTAGAACTTCATTTAAATCGTGATGATGAAATTGGTGAAATGGCGACCGCGATTGTGAAGATGAATGATGAATTGAAAAAGCAGGATAAAGCCAAAGAAGATATGATTCATAATATTTCGCATGATTTAAAAACGCCGATTGCGACAATTAAATCGTATGCTGAATCGATTAAAGATGGTATCTATCCTTATGGAACTTTGGAAAGCAGTGTTGATGTCATCTTAGATAATGCACAGAGATTAGAAAATAAAGTACATTCTTTATTATATATGAATCGTGTTGAATACTTGGTTGCTAGTGATGCTGAGGGTGTAGTCACAAATATGAAGGATGTTGTGGAACAGGTTGTATTAAATGCAGCCGTGATTCGCCCTGAAATTCAAGTGATTACAGATGTAGAAGAAGTCTTCTTTGATGGTTTGATTGAAGCGTGGCGTGTAGCCATTGAAAACATTATGGAAAATGCATTCCGTTATGCGAAATCTTACATTAAGATTGAAGTAAGAGAAGACTGGTTGTGTATTAGTAATGATGGTCCAAAGATGCCTGAAGATCGCATTCAATCTTTATTTAGACCTTATGAAAAAGGCGAAGGTGGACGTTTCGGACTAGGATTATCCATTGTTTCTAAGGTTTGTAAGGCCAACCACTATATTGTGAAAGGTGAAAACAGCGAGGATGGAGTTCGCTTTATCATTTATCGTAAAACAAAAAAACAAAAGAAGAAAAAAGAAAATAACTGGGTAAAAAATAAAGGAGAAAAAGCATGATGAATGTCGCAACGATTGGCTCTGGTGTTATAGTAGAGCGCATGATTGAAGCTATGCGTTTAGATGGTCGATACAATTTATATTGTGTATATTCTAGAACAAAGAAGCGTGCTAAAGAATTTGCCGAAAAACATGGGGCTCAAAAGTATTACACGGATATGGAAGAAATGTTGAATGATGAAAATGTGGATATTGTTTATGTGGCAAGTCCAAACTCTTTACATTATTCACAATCAAAAATGGCGTTGGAACATAAAAAGCATGTTATTAATGAAAAACCATTTACGCCAACTTTAAAAGAGTGTAATGAACTATTTGAAATAGCTGAAAAAAAGGGTGTTTATATTTTTGAAGCCATCACAAATGTGCATTTGCCAAATTATAAAATTATTAAAGAAAATTTGTCGAATTGCGGAGACATCAAGATGGTTCAGTGTAATTTCTCACAATATTCATCGAAGTATCAAAAGTATAAAGATCACGTTCAAACAAATGCCTTTGATCCAGCCTTCAATGGTGGAGCTTTAATGGATATCAATGTATATAATTTACATTTTGTGACGGGAATGTTTGGTAATCCGAGTGAGGTTCATTATTTTAAAAATGTTGGATACAACGGCATCGATACAAGTGGAATTATAATTATGCAGTATCCCGATTTTATCGCAACTTGTACAGGTGCTAAAGATTGTTCAAGCCCTTATGCAGTATATGTACAAGGGGATCAAGGTACAATCATTGTCTCTGGTGCGAGCAGTGGTGTATGCAAAGACGTTTATTTTGATATGCCGAAAAAAGATCAGATTGGCAAAAAGGCAGCGGACACAAAAGAAAAAATCAGTATTGAACAACCAAATCACATGTTGTATGAGTGTCAGGACTTTATGGATATCATTCTAAATAAGGATGAAGAAGCTTATACAATGTATAAGGAACAAACCCAAATGGTTGTAGAACTATTAGAAAAGCTATCATGATGATAGCTTTTTTTTGAAAATATAATTTTTTTCAGTACTTTGACTCACATCAAAAGTGTATCCTAAATCTGAAAAGTGAGTAATATCATTGATGTTTTCAATCTGATTTTCGGCAAGAAAGCGAACCATGGCTCCTCTTGCCATCTTGGCATAAACACCTTTTTCTTTTCCGTTTTCTTCGACAAAACGAACATCAATCAATGGTTTATATTTTCGAATGGTTTTGGCATATTCTTCACTTGCCAGATTTAAAATGGGTTCATCTATTTGATTGGCAAGATCGTCTTTCCAAAAATCATACAAAGAGAATGGGCATTTTGTCTGCATTTCTAAACGATAGGGTGTGATCGCATCCAGTGGTTTTAAAAGACCATAAAATCCAGAAAGAATGTAAAGATGTTCTTGAATATATTTGATTTGATCATCTGTAAATACATGGGGTGCCATATATTGATATTGTATGCCAGAATAGCTTAGTATGGCTGGTGTTGTATCTTTATTTAGACTCATGTTATGGAATTGATCATATGTAGTCTGGGCAATTGTGTCTGAACATTTTAAATAAGATTTTAATTCTGAATACTCTAAACTTTGAATATGATTTAAAAGTTTAGTTGTCTTGGATAAGAACATGGGTGTTGTACACTCTATGTTGATATCATCGATCATTTTCATTTTCTTAGCAGGTGAGATAATTATTTTCATAATAATATTGTATAATAGGTGTCAAGAAAAGGAAGTGAAGATTATGGTGAAAACCGAAGAAATGTTAAAGAATTTAGAGGAATTGATCAATACACCGAGTGTGGTAGGGTTCTATCCTGAAATTCACAAAAAATTAGCGGAGATGGTTGGAAAGTTTGGTTATGAACTTGAGTTTGATAATAAACGTACTGCCTATGTTCGTGTACCAGGTAAAGATTCTAGTAAGATTGTATGTGTAGGAGCTCACTTAGATACGATTGGTATGCAGGTACGTCATGTGATGGATAATGGATGGATCGAAGTAAAAAACTTGGGCGGAGTCAACTTTCATAATGTGGAAGGAGAGAATGTGTACATTCATACGCGTAGTGGAAAAACATATGAGGGTATGGTGATTTGTAAGTCGCACTCTACACATGTATTTGATGATGCGAGAAGTCGTGAACGTGATAAATTTAATGAAGCTATTTTATTGGATGAAGATGTTAGTTGTGCTAAAGATGTATATGATCTAGGAATTGAACATGGGGATTTGATTAGTGTAGAACCACGGTTTAGACGTACAGAATCTGGCTTTATTAAATCACGTCATATTGATGATAAGGCTATGGTTGCAGCCGTGATTGATGTATTGCGTCAATTGAAAGAAGAGAATCTAAAACCTGCTTACGATACTTTATTTGCGTTTCCTATTTATGAAGAGATTGGCCATGGAGGAGCTTATGTTCCTAGTGAAGTGAGTGAATATGTAGCTTTGGATATTGGCTTGATTGGACCGGATAATCATGGTTCTGAAAAGAAAGTTTCCATTGGGGCTAGCGATAACTATTCTCCTTATGATTGGGGATTAACAACTAAAATCATCAATTTGGCAAAAGCGAACAATATTAACTATTGTGTAGATACATATTATCGTTTTGGCTCAGATGCTACAGCGGCGATTCGTGCTGGAAACAATATTATGCCTGCTGTATTTGGGGTTGGTTGTATGAATTCGCATGGCTATGAAAGAACGAGTATTCAAGCTATTGAGGATTGTGCACGTCTAACATTGGCTTACGTATTAAGTGAGTAGAAAAAAGAGATATCTTTGCGATACCTCTTTTTTGGTTGAACTAAAATGTGAAATGGATTTGTTCAACCATATACATTCTAAATGATTTTCAAACGTATTCATAGACCAAAAAACGATAGATGGTCGATGAAAGAAGAAAAAATAAATATTTGTTAAAGAATTTCACATATTTCATATCCATTATGGATTTGATTCAACATTTTTTCTTTTGTTTGTTTAAATAAATCAAATTGTTTTTTAGCCTCATTCACGTTTTGATAGACCTTCCAATCTCCGACTAAGTAATAGGGCTTGTGTTCAATAAATCCAATTACATCATCTAAGGGATAACCAAGAAATACACCTATTTCATGAGGAATGTTTTTTGAGTTCTTGTATACACAGTTCAAAAGTATTTGGATATTGATAGGATTTTAGAAAATTTTGAACTGCATTTGAGGAAATATAGTCTTTAAGTTTGGAATTGTATACATAAATGGTGTATTGAGTTTCTTGTTCTATGAGGATAAAGAAGATCCCTTTTGAATTGAATTGTTGATTGTATTGTTTAATGAATGATCGAATACTATCATCGTCTCTTGGAAGGTGGAACATATTGGCATATTTATATTGCTTCAGTGCAGGTGCACAATAATTGGCCAATAATGATTCAAAACGTTGTTTTGGCATAATTAAGCTCCAATCGCTTTTTTGATGTTTTCAATATCATCAGGTGTACCAGAATTTTCTACTTTATATAGAATTTCACAACCATAATCTTCACTGATTTTATCAGCTGCTTGACAATATGCGTCACCATAATTTGGATCTCCGGAGCAGACAACACCTTGAATCAATGTGCCATTGGCCATCAAAAAGTTTTCGACTTCAGCAGGTACATCTCCATAGCCATCTGTATAAGTAAATAAGATGTATGGTTCATCGATGCTTTCAGATCCATCATTGATGCGTAATGCATCAATACCTAATGAACTGATAATTTCTTCCACATTACCAGTACGACTTGCGAATGCATATTTCATGATTATACCTCCTTAACAGTTAGTCTTAACTAACTATCATTAGTATAACTCCATAAGAGTTAATTGTAAATAACTTTTTTAAGAAATTTATTGAATATGATATACTATTTTTGTTTAATGGGAGAGGTTTTATGCAAGTAAAAGATATGACGAAGGGAAATGAATTAAAGTTGATTTTTTTGTTTTCTCTACCCTTAATGCTTGGAAATATATTTCAGCAGCTATATACAGTTTGTGATACTATCATTGTTTCTAGACACCTTGGTGTGAAGGCGTTAGCAGCTGTAGGATGTTCGGATTGGCTAACATGGATGGGAATTGCAGTCGTGACTGGGCTTGCCCAAGGTTTTTCAATTCCGATAGCTCATGCGTTTGGTACTCATGATAAGAGGAATGTACAAAAATGTATTTCTACTTTAGTTGTGAATGCGATTATATCAACGGTGGTTTTATTAGCCGTGATTTATCCGCTTTTACCAAATATTTTGTTTTTATTAAAAACACCAGCTGATATTATGGATCGAGCTCTAGCGTATACGCACGTTATTTATATCGGTTTATTTGCGACTATGTTTTATAATGCGCTTGCCAGCATTTTACGTGCTTTTGGCAATTCTAAAACACCGCTACAAGCCATGATTATTGCCAGTATTTGTAACGTAGGCTTAGATGTACTATTCGTGATGGGCCTTGAGTGGGGAATCATCGGTGCTGGTGTTGCGACAGTTATTGCACAAATTCTAGCTGGCTGCTTCTGCTTATATCATGTATTAAAATTAAAAGAATATATGCCTACATCAATTTGTAAGGATGTAACATACTATAAAAATCAATTTAGATTAGGAATTCCTATGGCACTACAAAATGTCTTGATTTCGATTGGTGGTATGGTATTAACAAGTGCCGTAAATCGATATGGAACTTATTTCCTTGCTGGATTTACAGCTATGAACAAGCTATATGGAGTTCTTGAAATTTCAGCTGTCTCTTATGGCTATGCCATGGTTACATATACGGGACAAAATTATGGAGCACATCGTTATGATCGTATCAAGAGTGGTGTGAAAAAAGTTGTTTTATTATCTTTGGCTACTTCCATCTTGATTTCTATCATACTTTGGATTTTTGGACCATTCTTCTTATCTTGTTTTATATCAAAAACAAGTGAAGGTGCTCATGAAGCAATGACATATGGGTTGAATTTCTTACGATGTTTAACCGCTTGGCTTCCAATTTTATATATGTTACACGCCTATCGTTCTACTATACAGGGCTTATCCAATGCCTTTATTCCTATGATATCTGGCTTATTTGAGTTGTTGATGCGGATCTCTGGAGCTTTGATTCTACCTATCTATTTTGGTAAAGCTGGCTTATATCCTGTAGAAGTGTTGGCATGGATTGGTGCTGTTATAATCTTGGTTCCTAGTTATTATCACATGGAAATAAATTTTCAAAAAGTTTCAGAAAAATATTGACAAATCGTTTCATGCAGAATAAAATACGTACATACATAAAGCAAAGGTGCTTATAGTTCATGAAATACATGAGCTGTATGTGCCTTTTTTCTTTTGTATAAGGGAGGGAATATTATGGAGAAGATTTTAACAGAGGTATTTGGAATATGGTACCTAATCGGAGCTGCATTTGTATTCTTTATGCAGGCTGGATTTGCGATGGTTGAAGCCGGATTTACAAGAGCCAAGAATGCCGGTAATATCATTATGAAAAACTTAATGGATTTCTGTTTAGGAACTGTCGCATTCTTGATTATTGGTTATAGCCTATTGATGGGACAAGATTTTACGGGACTTGTTGGATGGGGAGAAAGTCCATTGACAGATTTTGCCGGAACAAACTGGTCAAGTTTTACATTCAACTTAGTGTTCTGTGCTACAGCCGCTACCATTGTTTCTGGGGCTATGGCAGAAAGAACAAAATTTATCTCTTATTGTATCTATAGTTTTGTGATTAGTTTAATTGTATATCCAATTGAAGCACACTGGGTATGGGGTGGCGGTTGGCTAAGTAGCCTAGGCTTCCATGATTTTGCCGGAAGTGCTGCCATTCACTATGTTGGTGGTTTAACTGCTTTAATTGGTGCATGGATGTTAGGCCCAAGAATCGGTAAGTTTGATAAAGATGGAACTCCACGAGGAATTCCAGGTCACAGCTTAACAATTGGTGCACTTGGATGTTTCATCTTATGGTTTGGCTGGTATGGATTCAATGGTGCAGCTGCTACAAATGGTATTCAGTTAGCTACAATCTTTGCGACAACTACAGTAGCACCTGCCGTTGCGACATGTACAGTTATGTTGATTACTTGGATTAAATATGGAAAACCAGATGTTGCGATGTGTTTAAATGGTTCATTGGCAGGTTTAGTGGCGATTACTGCGGGATGTGATGCCGTAAACGTATTTGGATCATTTGTGATTGGTATCTTATCTGGATGTATGGTTTGTTTCATTGTATGGTTGTTGGATTATAAATTAAAAATAGACGATCCAGTAGGAGCTGTTGCCGTACACTTTGGTAATGGTTTATTAGGAACAATCTGTGTTGGACTATTTGCTTGTGGTACAGATACAATGCCTGAAGCACAAGGATTATTCTATGGTGGTGGATTCCATTTATTAGGTGTTCAATTATTAGGTTTATTGGCAATTGGTGCATGGACTGCTGTAACTATGTTTATTACTTTCTACATTATTAAAAAGACTGTTGGATTACGTGTTAGTGCACATGAAGAAATTGTGGGCCTTGATAAAATGGAGCATGGATTGCAAAGTGCATATGCTGGTTTTGCCTTAGAAGCCGATGTTTCTGGTGATTATTTAGAAACAATTCAAGATTCTAGCTACACTCCAAGTGTAGAATTGGATGATGCCGTACCTACAAAAGTTATTCATAGTGATGGTTCTATTTCAAAGGTTGTTATTATTACTAAGGCTGAGAAATTTGATAAGATCAAGACTGAATTGAATGAAATTGGTATTGGTGGTATGACTGTTACGAAAGTATCTGGTTGTGGTGTGCAAAAGGGCCAAACAAGCTACTATCGTGGTGCTAAAGTAAATATGGAATTGCTTCCTAAATTAAAAGTTGAAGTTGTTGTGAGTGAAGTGCCTGTGGCAGATGTTGTTAAGGCAGCTAAAAAGGCATTGTATACTGGAAATATTGGGGATGGAAAAATCTTTGTCTACGATGTTGCGGATGTTGTACGTATCTCAACAGGAGCTCGTGGTAAAGATGCATTAAAATATGAAGAATAATATATAAATCATGGCTTGTAAAATTGCTCTTTTCTCTTATTCATTACAAGCCAAAGGAAAAGGATCGAAAAATCGATCCTTTTTAGTTTAATAAGTCTGTATCTAAGACATCATCATTTAATTCTTCATCAATCATTTGGAAAAGTAATTCTTCAATGTCCTTACCATTTTCTAATTCTTCAAATAAATCGGGTCTTTCATAGAACATCTTATTAAAGAAGAATCCAGAAACTAATTGATCATTTTGTTCTTCTAAAGTACGGTGTTCGTTTTCTTCTACCCAAGGTCCTTCATTTTGAGTTTCAATAATTTGAATGCGTTCTAATTCAATTTCTTTTTTATTCAGCTCTTCATTGATGAGTTTTCCAGTTACAGGATAAAATTCGTCTGTTTCAGAATCGAAGAAGGATAGTAAGAACATATCATTCTTTTCTAAACATAAATCGGCAATGGAACAAATCTGCATTTCTTCAGTAGAATAATCAATGCCTTCACAATTGATCATGAAATCGTAGCTGCATACAATGTCTAAACTAGACATCACAAAATATGTCATATCCGCTAATGGAAGTCGTTTAGGGAATGTGATGGTTCTTGTGATGTCGTCCAATTGAAACTGAATGGTACAAATTTGAAATCTTTCCTTTAAATAGTCCGTTTTTTCTTCTATACAAATCTTTATACCTTCTTCAAAAGAATAATCGTGGAATTCAGAATCAATATCTAATAATTCATGTAGATATTGATTGGCGATTTCATGAAGTAAGATGAATTGATATTTTTCATCTTGGGGTGCATATTTGAATAATTCATTTAATGCATGTTCTAATTTCTTGTTGTTTGTGATGGCTTCCATTGTCATATTCATCATGGAATCCATTTGTTTTTGTAGTTCCTTTTTCATTTCATTACTCCATATCCATATGTTTTAACATATTAAAAATATCATCAATTTCTTCCAAATTATCTTTAACTAGAGGAATATCTAATTTCTCACAAATAAAATCAAGCCAATTTAGAATATATGGATTTCTGGCATATACATGTTTAGGCTTACCAAAATGTTCGATGGCACCTAAAAAATTATTCATAATGACTTCATAATCTTCTTGATCTGGGTGAATTAAATCAAAATGTAAAATTTTGTTATTTTTTAAATCAAATACTATATAGGCTAATGGATTGATGGGCCTTTCAAAACCTTCATCATTTGTGGGAACCATCATATAATCCATATCAATTGCAAGTTCTGAATCTCCATCCTTTATATTTTTAAAATAATCAATTAGATTTGAATCATTGACAAGAATCGTATTATAACGTTCTGGTTCCATAGGCCTGGGCACAGTATAAGAGAACCAATTTCCATCATCATCTTTTTGCGTGTAGAGAATATCTCCTCCTTCAAAGATGGACTCTTGATAATCTTCATGTTTTAATGTTTCAATCAATCCTTTATAGGTTTCAATCAACATTTTGATTTCACCATAGTTTGGAAGGCTTGGAAAACTTTTCTTTTCAAAAGTTTTAAAATAAATCCAGTTTCCATTGCCACGAAAACGAAGACCTAATTGTTTGATAATTGAATACATTTCATCATCGATTTCATTACGATTTCCCCAATAACAAGTAATGCAGTTTTGATCGGACATCACAAACGTTGCAGGTATATTATAGTCGTCATTGCAGATTTGACAAAAATCACTATAACCTTCCATACCTCGATAAACACTGATGCCTGTGCATGTTCCACTTTTACCCATAATGGATACGAAGTTTGGCTCCTCATTTTTCTTTGTTTCTACCGCAATTAAATCCATGTCCCAATATGAGTTCCAAGGCTTTAATTTTGTGATTTCAATAGCTAAATCATAGAGTTCTTTCCATTGTTCTAATGTTGCTGGTGTTGCCATAATAATTCCTCAACTTTATTGTATTAATAGTAACATTACTCCATGCTAAACTCAATTAAGATTCCTTAATGATTTTTCCAGATATACAATCAGGGATGAGTTCAAAACATTGTACACTAGGTCCGGAATATTTTAATTCATGATCAATATAATTTTGATCATTGGTAAATTTTGGGCAGAGTTGCGTACACATTTCTTTGACTTTATCTGGATTATTTACCATTTTGATTTTTCCAAACACAATCACACTCTGATAATGAACGGCCCATTCACCATCTTTTTTAAAACTTTTATCCATGACACAAAAGCTTGCCTTATCACATTGTTTTAAACAATCCATTTTATGTCCTTCTTTTGCTCCATGAAAATGGATATGTCCAGTTTTTTTTATCATACCAATGTGTGACAGGAAAACCATAGGGATATCCCGTATCATTGATTAAAGATAATACGCCATGAGGTTCAACGGTAAGTATCTCTATCCATTTTTCTTTAGATAATTTTTGTTTGAATCTTCGCATTGTCTTAAACATAGCTAGCTCCTTAAATGAAAAAGGGTGTAAATTGAATTACACCTTTATAAATTTGAATTCATAAATTCAATGATTCCGGCTTCAACTTCATTTTTGATTTCTGGATAATTATGAATTTCATGACGATAGCCAGAATATAATTTAGTAGTGACATGATGTCCAGTTTCTACAAGCCAGTTACTGACTTGACATACTCCTAGACCATATTCGCCAACTGGATCTTGATCACCAGCAATATTGTAAATAGGTAATTTTTTAGGTACTTTTTTGGCCCATTGAGTTCCTTCAATTGTAAGCATCATTTGGATAAAATCATAAATAGAACGATTGCTAGTAGGTCTTGTGAAGGCATCGAATGGATCTTGCGCATGGTCCTTTTGTACATATGGATCATGGCAAATCCATTCATTTCCAATTTGAACTTCACCACAACGTTCGCACATCCATCCCATAAGTGAGCCTACAATATTTGGATCAGACTCTTCACTGTGGCCTGCATCGATGATTTCTTTCAATTTTTCTTTAACTTCTTTAGCACCACGGAAAATGCCTGTTGTACCACAAATTGTTGCACCATTTAATTCATTTCCGTATTTTGCGATAAAATCTCTTGTGATAAATGAACCCATACTGTGACCAAATAAGAAGTAAGGTAAATTTGGATACTTCTCACATACAATTTTCTTTAATGTGTGCTCATCTTCCATCATGGTGTGACATCCTTTATCTCCCCAGTCACCCCAGACATTATTCACCATTGCGGTTTTTCCATGACCTACATGATCATCAGCGGCTACAATATAACCAGCATCTAGAAAAGCCGAAATCATATGGATATAGCGTCTTGAGTGTTCGCCAAATCCATGAATTAATTGAACGATTCCATTTGGCTTACATGCAGGAACATAAATCCAAGCTTGCACTTGATCGCGTTCATTATAAGATGTAAAAGATACTTCGTGTAACATACAATAATCCTCCTTTTTTTGTGTAATGTTAACTCGTTTTATATCTGTGTTTATTATACGCCCACAAAAAAACTATGTCATTTAGTTGACATAGTCTTTTTCATGAATTTATAAACAATGTACGCAAGCACAATGCCTGCAAGAATATCCGTTGGATAATGAACGCCCACATAGAGTCTAGAAAACGCAACAAGGATTGCGAGTATGAAAATTAGAATACTATACTTCTTAGGAAGACCATCATATACCATAAAGGCACAAATAAAGGCAGATGCGGTGTGTCCAGATGGAAATGAATAATCACTAGGTTTATCCACTAATGGAATAAGTTCATTAAACGCATCAAAGGGTCTAGGTCTTTGAAATATGAGTTTTAATACGACGAATAATACGGTACAAATCAAAAAGGCAATAATTGTTTCTTTTGCGAGTCTTCTAGTATCTTCATTTTTCTTGAACATATAAATCAATACGATTCCTAGAAGAATATATAAAAAGTATTCGTTTGTGATCAAGGTGAAGAAGGGTGTGAGTATGTAGTGACGAATGTTTTCTTGTATAAACAATAAAATTTTAATATCCATAGAAATTTTCCTTTCGATAGGAGTATTATACATATATAAAGATAGGAAGTGAAGTTATGCGACTTGAAAGAATGAGTTGGAAAGATTGCGAAGAATATTTTAAGGATCATGATATGGTGATACTTACAACGGGAAGTACTGAAAATCATGGAATCCACAATCCATTAGGAACAGATACTATGATTCCTAATAAGATTTTAGAACTAATTGAAAAACAAAGTGATGTATTGATTTGCCCAACCTTACCTTATGGGGATGCCGATTTTCATACAGAATACACGGGTACAATTTCAATTGGTAGTGATTTATTAGAAATGGTTATGAAAAGAATCAGTGATCGACTATATGATTGTGGTGCTCGACATTTTGTGTTCTTAAATGGACATGGAGGAAACACACATGCATTAAGTAAAGTATGTCGTCATTTATATAAGAAGGGAGCTGTGGGTACAATTTTTGACTGGTGGACTATTGCTGGAAAAATCAATCCAGAATGGGCCGGAGGCCATGGTGCAGGTCAGGAAACGGCAGCTATGTTGTATGTGGATGAAAGTTTAGTTCAAAAGGATAAGATTGAAGATTCAAATTTAAATCAGTTTACACCTCAATTAACAGCTTCCAATGCACAAACCGTAAACTTTAAAGGCGTGGATATTCCAGTTCCTAGAAGCAATCGTTTAAGTAGTGATAATGGCTGGTTTGGCAAGGATCATCCTAAATATGCAACGTATGAATGGGGTAAAGAAATGGTGGAAGCTACGGCTGATTTTCTTGTGGAATATATGAAAGAATTTCAAAAGATGTAGTAATTCATTTCGAGTTGAACTATAATAAACGTACAAATAGGGGACAAATATTTTTGTCTCTTTTCTTTTCGTATGGAGGTTTTAATGGAAATCATTATCTTAATATTATTATGCGTTGTGATTGTATGCTTGATTGTTTTGTTGATGCAAAATAAGTCGAAGGAAGTAGAAACTTCAAGTGCAGATTCTTTGATTCTACAAAAGAATTTTGAATATCTTTTAAAACAAGTACAGGATGTTCAAAAGAATCAGGCTACTTCAAAAGTGAGCTTGAATCAAATGGAAGAGTATTTATATCGTATGAATATGGTCATGACAAATACAAAACTTAGAGGAAACTGGGGAGAATATCAATTGGATATGCTTCTAAGTGTATATTGTGGTCAAAATCCATCTATCTATTCGATGCAGTATACTTTGCCAAATGGAAAGATTGCGGATTGTGCTTTTCATTTACCAGACACGAATAAAGTGTTGTGTATTGATTCAAAGTTTCCTATGGAAAATTATATGAATCTTCAGGAAGATATGGATACATATCTAAGACCTTTTAAGATGAATATGAAAAAACATATTGATGATGTAGCAAATAAATATATTAATATGGATACGATGCCTTATGCTTTATTGTTTGTGCCTAGTGAAGCGATTTATCAATTTGTATGTGCTAAATGTGATGATTTATTTACATATGCCCTTCAAAAACATGTTATGTTGGTATCTCCAACTACACTTGTAGCGGAAGTGATGACTTTACTATCAAGTACAAAGGATTTTTATCGCACAAGCCATATGGAAGAAATCGAACGAAATATTTTGTTGCTGCAGGAGGATGCGAATCGTCTTGTAGAAAGAAGTGTAAGGGCAGAAAAAACGTTGGAAACTTTGGCAACACAATTCCATGCGGTTTCTATTTCTGCACAAAAATTATCAAGTCGAATGACTAAGATGGGAGAAGACGAATGATTAGTACATTAAAAGGAAATATATCATTATTGGATTTTGATTTGATTGTGGATCCAACCAATCAACAAGTTTTACCAATGCAAGGAGTGAGCGCACAGATATTTCATCAGTCTGGAAATGAAATGATGAAGGCTTGTCAGGCTTTAAATGGTTTAGAAGTAGGAAAAGCTAAGATGACAGAATCTTTTAATTTGCCATGTAAAGCAGTTATTCATACGTGTGGACCTCGTTATATAGATGGCGCTCATAATGAAGATGAATACTTGGCTGCATGTTATTGGAATAGTATGGCATTGGCGTATGATTATATGCGAAAAAATGATATGGAATCGATCAATATTGCCTTTCCATGTATTTCTACAGGTATCAATGCATATCCAAATCATGAGGCTTGTGCAATTGCGATTCAAACAGTAAAACGATTAATGAATAAGTTTCCTGAGACAAGGGCTATTCATGTATGTTTTGTGTGTGATAAAACCGAAGATTATATGTTATATAAAGAGGAATTAAGACTACGATGAAATCCATGGTTGATTTATCCCATGAATTTTTAAAGCCAGTTCTTCATAAACAAGCAATATGTGTGGATGCGACATTAGGACAGGGAAAAGATACAGATTTCTTTTTGTCGCAGAATGTGCATAAAGTATATGGCTTTGAAATTCAAAGGGATGTTTTTGAAAGTACAAAAGAACGATTGGATGATCAAAGAACTTGTTTCTATAATGTTGGACATGAACATATGGAAGAATATATTTATGAAGAAGTGGATGTGATCATATTTAATTTTGGGTATTTTCCTCAAGGTGATCGTGACATCACAACCCAATCTTCTTCAAGTGTAAGTGCAGTTAGACAAGCTCTAAAACTTTTAAAAGTAAAAGGAAGAATGGCACTTGTGATGTATCCACATGAATCGGGACAGGAAGAAGCTAAATGTATGGAAGAGTTTTTAAAAACACAAACATCGATTCAGGTACAGAAAGTACAAAACTTGTTGTTGGATCATTGTCCATACTTATTATTAATAGAAAAAAGAAGATAAAAATCCGTAGTAGTATTATTATGATAAAATTTAAGTAGAGATATTCGAATAGAAAAGAGGGTGACATGCATGTTTCTAACTATCTTTATCATAATAATCTTAGTATTCATCTTGTTAGAACTAGCTTCTATTAAAGATGAAATCAAAAAGAACAATGAACTTCTAATTCAATGTCTAAAGAAAAAAGAATAAGAGGCTGATTTAAAAAGCCTCTTATTTACTTTGTAGCATGAAATAATAGATTTCTGGTTTTGCCATAAAACGAAGATTTACGTGTGTGCATCCTACACCGGATGAAATGATGTATGGAAAGGCAAGACGTTTTGCGTGGGAACGATTCAATGATTTTGCCCCATCTATCGATTTATATCCACCAAAAATAGGGAATGTGATTTGATTGCCATGAGAGTGTCCACATAATGCAAGGGATATTGATTTTGTGGATAATTCTTCATTAGTCAGTGTATCTGGCATGTGAGTAATGAGCAGATTGTATTGTTTGTCTGACGTTGAAATTTTACTTGGATCTGGAATATTTGATAATGCACTTAATGTAATGCCTTCCTCTTTTTTGTTTGTAAGAAGAATTGTTTCATTTTCTAATATTTCAAATTGTGCCTGATTTAAAATGGAACGAACTACGTCGTTGTTTGCATCATCCTTTTCGCCTAAGACACAAAACTTACCTAGTGGAGCATGCATCTTAGATAATTTATTGGTGATATAATCCATGTCTTCTTGATTCATTTGACAGGTTTCATCAAATAGATCGCCACCAAAAATCAGAATGTCTGGATCTAAATGTTCAATTTTATTAAAGAGTTTGTCGGCTCTTTTTTTATTTTCAAATTTACCATATTGCACATCCGTAAAATAAACAATGGATACATCATTCATTGAGGATGGAATCTTTTCATCTTTCAATGTTTTATATTGTACACTCAATTGTTCGGGCTCAACATTTTTTGCGATTTTCAAAGATCCTAGCATACTTAATACGATTGCAAATAATATGGCAATGATGATAAACATTTGTTTCTGTAACTTTGTCATGAAACTATTTTATCATAAAATAGAAAAGACATCACTAGGATGCCTTTGTTGCTCTTGGTTTTCTTGCATGGAAATTGTTCTTACGATTCTTTTGAAGTTCTTCCATTGTTTGTTTTGAATTCAAGATAACTGGAATTACAATTGGGTTTCGATGTGTCTTCTTGTATAAGAATGGTTCTAATGTAGAGCGTACACAGTTTTTGATTTCAGAGAAAGTGGTTTTCTCTTTCATCTTTTCTTGAAGAGAATTATTCACAATATATTCAGCTTCTTTGATCAATCCCTGTGAATCTTTAATGAAGACAAATCCACGTGACACGATGACTGGTCGCATTAAGATTTTGTTTTCTTTTGAATCGATAGCTAAGATAACAGCAACTAATCCATTATCGGCTAAGATTCGACGATCTTTTAAAACAGCAGTGGATAATCCGGAAATATCATTTCCATCGACATAAATATCGTCACCTTGGTATCGCCAGTCACTTTGTAGTACTTTGTGATCTCTTAAAATTAAAATATCTCCATTTGCGCATACAAAGATATTCTCTTTAGGAATACCTGTTTCCATTGCGGTTTGACGGTGTTGCATCAACATCTTATATTCACCATGAATTGGCATAAAATAGGTTGGACGAACTAACTGTAACATTAGTTTTTGTTCTTCTTTAGAAGCATGTCCCGTTGTATGCAAGTTATTTAAGATGGATTTTGTCAATACTGTAGCACCCGATCTAAATAAATTATCAATAACACGATTGACACTGGATTGGTTTCCTGGAATTGGATTACTTGAGAATACGATTGTATCTCCAGGTTTTAAGTGAATAAAGCGGTGTGTACCATTCGCAATCCTTGATAGGGCAGCCAAAGGTTCACCCTGACTTCCTGTACAAATAATACAAACTTTATCATCTGGTGTATAAGCTAATTCTTCAGGACTTAAGAAGTCTGAATTTTTAACTTTGATTGTTCCCATCTTTCGTCCAATATCGACAACATTTTCCATACTACGACCAAATACGATTACTTTTCTACCAAATTTAGTAGCAGCTTCAATGATTTGAGCAACACGATGTACGTTGGATGCGAATGTCGCAACAATTAAACGCTGTTTTGTCTTACGCATAATGTCCTGGATTTCATTGGCAACTTTTCTTTCTGAAATAGAGAAGTCTTCAACTCCAGAGTTTGTAGAATCTGACATCAATAAGTCTGGTTTTGTGACACCGATAAATGCCATTTTCTGATAGTCTGCATTTGTTCCAACAGGAGTTAAGTCAAATTTGAAGTCACCTGTGTGGACAATAGATCCATTAGGACATGTGATATGTACACCTAAAGAATCGGGGATAGAGTGGATGGTATTGAAGAAACCAACTTTAAAGTATTTTGTTGAGATACTTGAGTTTTCATCAATTTCTATAATTTTTGTTTTTTCTAGTCCTTTATGTTCACTTAACTTTTTAAGAATCAAAGCCTTCGCAAAACGAGGTGCATAGATAGCATCAATTTGGACTTGTTTTAGTAAGAATGGAATTCCTCCAATATGATCCTCGTGACCATGGGTAATTACTAAAAACTTTCTTTTTTTGTTCATGCGAATCAAATGATGATAATCAGGAATTACATAGTCAACTCCTAATAGTTCATCACCTGGAAACAAAACGCCACAATCTACGATACAGATTTCATTTTCGTGTTCGTAGCAATACATATTTTTACCGACTTCGCCTAATCCCCCTAAGGCGTAAATCAAAGTATCACCTTTTTCAACGTGATTTTTTGCATGATATGGTTTTTTGTTCGATGCATGCCCAAACGCTTGTTGTTGTGTTTTTGGCATATTCGACCTCTTTCTATAATTTAATGACTCTATTGTTATTATAGCAAAGCTACGCGATTTAAAAAAGCAGAAGCTTAAATGACTTCTGCCTCATCATCACTTTTCCATGGATTATTGGCATCAATATGATCGTAGAAAAGAGTACCTGATAAGTGATCGATTTCGTGTTGAAGGCAAATTGCGAAATATCCTTCCGCTGAAATTGTTACATCTTTATCTTGAATCAAATCATAACCACGAACTTTAATTCTTGCATGACGGAAAACATGTCCTGGATGTTCGCCTTTTACGGATAAACAACCTTCTCCATTATCTAAATATGCGTTTTGTACGGATTCGGAAATGATTTTAGGATTGACTAGTGCAACTTCATCTACACCATCTTCATAAGGAATCACAACAGCAATCATTTGTTTTAAAACACCAACTTGTACAGCTGCAATACCAACGGCCGGCTGTAAACCTTCGGCTTCGGCAATTTCATCATCTTGTGAATTACGCACATAATCTAACATGGCCTGTAAAAGTTCTCTGTCCTCATTTGATAAAGGCAATTGAACAGGTTCACTTTGCATACGAATTCTTTCGTCTGTATCCAATATAATATCTTTGCTTGTTATTTTCATAGTAATCATCCTCGCAAACATTCTATAGCATTTTTGAATTATTGACAAATGATTTTTGAAAATATGCTAAAATAGAATTTATGATGGGGGGATTTACATGTCCGAACAAAAAAAGAAGGGAAAATTATCATTTTTCGCATTAGATCCAAAGTGTGATAAGTATATCAATTGGGCGGTGGCGCTTCTTTTGTTGATTGGAACATTTACGATTGTTTCAACCAATGTAGGAAAAACAACATATGCCCCTAACATTGTCCCAAAAGTAATTGTCAAACAAAGTATATTTTGCATATGTGGATATATTGCCATGTGGTTTATGAATCGCTTTTTTCGCTTTCGATGGTATTCAAAAATAGAATGGTTTATTGTTCCACTTTGTTTGTTCATAATGATACTTCCATTTGCGTTTCCAGAAATTGGAGGAAGCCATGCCTGGATTCAGATTGCCGGTATATCTTTGCAGCCAAGTGAATTCGCAAAACCATTATTGCTGATTATTTGTGCGACATGCTTGTATCGTGCAAAAAAGAAATCAATTATGTTAAAGGAAAAAGGTAGACTCTTTAAAAGGGCGTGGGCCGTATTTATTTGTGTATGTATCATTGTGCTTTGTCAAAAAGATACGGGAACCGCTGTTATCATTGGATTTATCTTTATATCTTGTATCATGATTCCAAAATATCCTGTTTTACAACATACACAACGAGTATTAAAAGTACTTATTTATGGAGGAATTGTTTTTGGTGTTGTTTTATTTGGATTTACAAATATAGGAAATGAAATCTTAAAACATACGTCATTTGCACATATTGCGGTGCGTGTTGAAAACTTCAAAGATCCATATAACGATGTTTATGGGGATGGATATCAACCAGCCAATTCTTTATATGGAATCGCAAGCTCCAATATTGTTGGAAAAGGCATTGGAAACTCGGCACGTAAATATGGTTATTTAACACAGGCTGATAATGACTATATTTTGGCTGTATTGATTGAAGAAACAGGTATCTTTGGTTTGTTTGGATTGGTTATTCTGTATGGAATTATTGAATTTCGCTTATTTTATTATGCCTTTAAAACAAGTGAGAATATGTACAAAATAATATTAGGCGGCGCAGGCGTTTATCTATTTATGCACTTCTTTTTGAATGCTGGTGGTGTGGCTAGCCTGATTCCTTTTACCGGAGTACCCCTACTATTTATAAGTAGTGGAGGTACAAGCTTGATTTCAGTCATGTTGACAATGGGATTGGCACAAAACTGCATTTGTGCAATTCGAAGAAGGGAGATGGATCGATTATTATGAGAATTGTAGCGGGAAAATATGGGTCTAGATCATTAAAGAGTCCTAAAAATGATGCGACTAGACCGACACAAGATAAAATTAAAGGGGCCATCTTCTCAAGTTTGGGGAACATGTTTGCTGGTGGTAACTTTCTAGATTGTTACAGTGGAACTGGAAATATGGGGTTAGAAGCTGTGAGTCGCGGAATGGATCATGCGACTTTGGTGGACAATAATAAAGGGGCCATTTCTGTCATTAAAGAGAATGTAAAGAGTTTAAAGGCAGAAAAAGAGACCAAAATCATTTGTGGAAATATTTTTAGTGTATTGGAGCGTTTGACTTTAAAGTATGATGTAGTTTATATTGATCCTCCTTATGCGAAACAAGAAAATGAAAAGTTGATTCAAAAATTAGAGGATTTAGATATTGTAAAATCAGATGGAGTTATTGTGGTGGAAAGCCTGCAAGAAGAGGTGTGGCCAGAAAAAATAGCTTCATTCATAAAATATAAAGAGAAGACATATGGCATTACGCGTATTTCTTATTATCAAAAAGAGGAGAATGAAGAATGAAAATAGCAGCATTTTGCGGAACATTTGACCCAGTTACTTACGGTCATTTAGATATTATTGAAAGAGCGAGTAAGTTGTTTGATCAATTAGTGGTCTTTATTTCGCCAAACTCAGATAAAAATAATGAGTTTACAGAGGAAAAAAGATTAAAATGGTTGAATGAATCAACGAAGCACTTGTCAAACGTAACATGTAAGATTCAATCGGGATTAGTTGTCGAGGCATGCAAAAGTGTGAATGCGACTGTGCTGGTACGTGGAATTCGTAATGGTGTGGATTGTACATACGAGCAAAACATGGCGTTTATGAACGCAAGATTGAATGAGGACATTGAGACAGTATGTTTATTTACTCGTCCTGAATATAGTTTGTACTCAAGTTCAAACGTAAGAGAACTGTTTAAATATGGTCAGGACATTTCGGGATTTGTTCCTGCTTGTGTATTAGAAGATCTTAAAAAAGGAGAAGAATAAAATGGAAAAGTTTATTGATTGGTTAAAGGCAAATGGATATCAATATAAAGATGAAGATATTTATCTAGAAGCTTGTACACACTCTTCGTATGCCAATGAACATCATCGTGAAATGGGAGACAATGAGCGCTTAGAATTTATGGGAGATTCTGTTTTACAAATTTGGAGTGCTACACAATTATTTTTGATGGAACCCAAAATGCGTGAAGGACAAATGACAACACTTCGTGCACAGACAGTGTGTGAATCTACATTAGCCGTATTGAATAGACAATTAGGATGGTATGAATTCTTGCGTCTAGGTGTTGGTGAAGAAAAAACGGGTGGACGCCATAGAGAAAGTATTTTGGCCGATCAATTTGAAGCTTGCATCGGAGCTATTTATATTGATCAGGGATATGCCGTTTGTGACGAGATTTTGACAAAATATATGAAGCCAGTATTTAAACAAGAAAAGAGTGAGGCTGTTACAGACTATAAAACACATTTACAAGAGGTGATTCAGGCAGATTCTAGAAAGACAATTCAATATAAATTGTTAGAAGAAAAAGGTCCAAGTAATGCACCAACCTTCACAATGGGTGTGTATTTAGATGATATTTTATTAGGTCAGGGAACGAGCAGCACAAAGAAAAAGGCGGAACAAAAAGCAGCTAAGGATGCTTTTGAAAAGATGGCAAAATAAAATGGAAGTATTTGAGAAATTACTAGATCCGGAATTATATGCGTATTTTAAAAATGCGACTTTTTATGAGAATCCTGTATTTCATACAGCGCATAAAATGGTTGATTTTTACATTGAATTTGAGAATGTAATTCCTTTGGAAATTTATGAACAGATCATTACTAAGCTTCAGCTTTCTTTGCATACTCATGTAAAGTTGCATATGCACACAAAGAATAGCGTTATTGAAATGGATGAACTGGATCGTTATGTAAATTATTTTGTGGAAAAATATAGTGATGTGAAGGATTTTCGCTTTCTACATCCTTATTTGGAAAATGATACAATCTGTTTTTCTACACGCGATGAGTCTCGTCTTGCTGCTTTAAATTTGGCTTTACCTTCATTAATGGAAAAGTTAGAGGATGTAGGGATTACGCAGGAAATTGTGTGTAAAAAAGTTGAAGATGATATAGAGATTGAAACGGCAAAGGTTCAAGTGAGTGCACCAGTTGTTAAACAAGAGCCAGTTAAGAAGCAGTATCCTTCTTCAAACAGCTATAAGAAGGAATCAGCTACAACATATAAGATTGCAGATTTACGAGTGGGCTATTCAAATGTTCAAATTGAAGGACATATTTTCGATATTGATAATCGTGTTATGAAGAGTGGTAAAACTTTGCAGATGTTGTATATCAGTGATTATGATGATGCGATTGTTGCCAAACGTTTTGAAGGGGCAAGATGTCCTATTGAAGAGATTCAAGCGGTAAAAAAAGGCATGCATGTTGTGTTAACGGGTGAAGTTGTTTATGATTCATTCTCAAAGTGCGACTCTTTTATGGTTCGTAAATTAGAAATCTCAAAGGAAAAGAAAAGAGAAGATCATGCGAAAGTAAAAAGAACGGAATGGCATGTTCACTCTAATTTTTCAGAAATGGATGGTGTTTGTGCAATCGAAGAATTTATTCAGACTGCCTATGACTGGGGTATGGATTCTATCGGTGTGTGTGATCACCAGGTCGTACAGGCTTTTCCAATGGCACAACATAAGATTGAGGCTTTGGTCAAACAAGATCCGAATCGTGAATTTAAAATGTTGTATGGTTGTGAAATGCTTGTGGCAGATTCTAAATATCATATTGTATATAATAATGATCATCGCAAACTTGAAGATGCAACATTTGTCGTGTTTGACTTAGAAACAACGGGTCTTTCAAATACGCGTGATGAAATTATTGAATTTGGTGGGGTTAAGATCAAAAATCGTGAAGAGGTTGGACGTTTACAGAGGTTCATTAATCCAAAGCGTACAATTCCTGCCCACATTTCAAATTTAACGCATATTACACAAAATGATGTAGATCGTGCAAAACCTATTGAAGATGCTTTAGATGAGTTGTTAGAATTTATTGGAGATTCTATTTTAGTTGCACATAATGCGACATTTGACGTTGGCTTTATGAATGCAGCCTGCAGAAAAACAGGTCGTGATGAACTGACAAATCCTGTGATTGATACATTGCCACTATCGTATGCGATGCTTCCGGATGATCAAAAGCGATTTAATCTAGGAAGTGTATGTCGTCATTATCGTGTGAGTTATGATGGTGAAGGTGCGCACCGTGCCGACTATGATGCGGATGTACTTTCACAAGTCATGTATAATATGATGAATCAATTAGGACATGAAGCTACTTTAGATACATTAGTTGATATGGAAAGTGGATGTGAGAAATACGCTTCGAAAAAACCATATGAGAGAAATCGTCCATATCATATGACGGTATTTGCAAAGAATAAGGATGGTTTAAAAGAATTGTTTGAATTGATTACTTTATCACATACACAATATTTGGTGAGTATGGGTAAAGAAAATGGTCAGCCTCGTATTATTAAGGAGGAAATCTCAAAGAAGTGGGATAACGGCAACTTATTAATTGGTTCTTCTTGTCAGAATGGTGAAATTTTTGAATTGGCGCATACGCGAAGTAAAAAAGAATTATTGGAAGCTATGGGCTATTATGACTACATTGAGTTACAGCCATTAGAGTGTTATAAGAATTTATTGGATCGTGGAAGCATTACAGATGTGGATGATTTGAAGTGGTATTTGCAGTTTATCTATGATACCGCAAAAGAAGCGGGTAAGATGGTGATTGCTTCAAGTGATGCACACTATGTGAATCCTAATGAGAAACGTCTTCGTGATGTATATATTAATGCCAAGGCAATTGGTAATGCTAGACATCCTCTATATATTTATAATAAACAAGCGCGTAAAGCTACGAGCAATCCAAATCAGCATTTGTTGACGACGGATGAGATGTTGAAGGCATTTGAATGGATGGGTGAAGATGTAGCTTATGAGGTTGTTGTGGAAAACACAAATAAATTGAAGTTATTAACAGAGCCTATCTTTCCAATCAAAGATAAGTTGTATCCACCTGACATTGAGGGGTCTGACCAAAAGTTGCGTGATATTTGTTTTGAAACAGCTCACCAATGGTATGGAAATGATTTGCCAGACATTGTAGAGAAACGTTTAACTCGTGAGTTAGATAGTATTATTGGTCATGGTTACTATGTAGTATATTATATTTCACACTTACTAGTTAAGAAGAGTAATGATGATGGATATCTTGTAGGTTCGCGTGGATCTGTAGGATCTAGTTTTGTTGCGACAATGTCCAATATTACTGAGGTAAACCCATTAACACCTCACTATGTATGTAAAAATTGTCAGCACTATGAGTTTTTAGATGGGGATGAAGCTAAGTCTGGTTTTGATTTGCCGGATAAGCTGTGTCCGGTTTGTGGTGAAATCATGCGTGGAGATGGTCAGGATATTCCGTTTGAAACATTCTTAGGTTTTGAGGGGGATAAAGTTCCCGATATCGATTTGAACTTTTCCGGTGAATATCAACCGAATGCCCATGCCTATACAAAAGAAGTATTTGGAGATGATCACGTCTTTAGAGCAGGTACTGTAGGTACGGTTCAGGAGAAGACGGCGTATGGTTATGTTAAAGGATATGAAGAAGAGATGGAGTGTGAGCCTTTTAATGAGGCAAAGCGTGTAGATTTGGCTAAGGGTTGTGAAGGTGTAAAAAGAACAACGGGTCAGCATCCGGGTGGTATTGTCGTTGTGCCATTGGATATGGATGTGCATGATTTTACGCCTGTTCAATATCCTGCAAACAATCCAAATGCGACTTGGAAAACAACGCACTTCGATTTCCATCAGATTCATGATAATATCTTAAAATTTGATATTTTAGGTCATGTCGATCCTACAGCTATGAAAATGTTGGAGAGAATAACAGGGGTGAATGTTCGTCAGATTCCTATGAATGATCAGGAAACTATGGCTATATTCTCGACAACTGAATCACTAAAAATCGATACGACAAAATATAATGAAGTTACAGGAGCCGCGGGTATTCCTGAGTTTGGTACACCATTTGTTCGTGGTATTCTTGAACTTACAAAGCCGACAACGTTTGCGGAATTAGTCACAATTTCTGGTTTGTCTCATGGTACCGATGTTTGGTTGGGAAACGCCAAAGATCTAATTGATAATGGTACTTGTAAGTTGAATGAAGTTATTGGTTGTCGTGACGATATCATGGTTGATTTGATGGGGTATGGTGTTAAACCAAAATTATCATTTACGATCATGGAAAGTGTTCGTAAGGGTAAAGGTTTAAAAGATGAGTGGGTTACCGAAATGAAGGCGAACAATGTACCAGAATGGTTTATTGATTCTTGTACAAAAATTAAGTACATGTTCCCTAAAGCCCATGCGGTTGCCTATGTTATGATGGCTGTGCGTATTGCGTGGTTTAAGGTACATATGCCAGTACATTATTATTGTATGTATTTTAGTATACGTTGTGATGCTTATGATGTGCAGACCATGATTCAGGGTGAGGCTGCAATTCGCCAAAGAATGGCGGATATCAAACATATGAAAGAGGATAAAACACAAAAGCCAAGTGATAAAGAGTTAGCTATTTATGATACGTTAGAACTTGCTTTAGAGATGGTTTTGCGTGGATTTAGATTCTCAAACATTAGTATTAATCGTAGTGCGGCTACTGAATTTATTGTGGATCCAGACGATCCAAAAGCGATTATTCCGCCTTTCACAAGTATTGATGGTTTGGGTTCAAACGTAGGTTTGTCTGTTGTAAAGGCAAGAGAAGAAAAACCATTCCTATCTAAGGAAGATGTACTGAAGCGTACACAGCTTTCAAAAACATTAGTTGAAAAGTTAGCGGATATGAATGCTTTAGAGGGATTGGATGAAGAAAATCAAATGACACTGTTTTAGGCAGTGTCTTTTTTAGAGCGTATGTAAATTTTTATAATTATGTAATGATATGGTAAAATATTTACATTATTGTAGAATGAGTATAAAAAAGAAAGGATATAATATAACGCTTGGTATTTTTATTGGGTTGATTGCCGGTGTTATTATTGGAATTATTATGCCGGAATGGGCAAATATGGGCATTGAGTGTGGTTTCCACTATTTATATGTCGGCATTAAAAATGATGATTTCCCCACTTGTATTCACAAGTTTAGTTATGGGGATCATTGGAATTGGGGATATTGCCAAAACAGGTAAGGTAGGTTTATATACCTTATTATGGTATACGGGTACAACGGCTTTAGTTTCAGGTTTAGGATTGGTTTTGCCTCGTATGTTGCATTTGGGTAAGAATGTGCATATTGTTACGACAAAAACACAAGTGGAGGCTGCGACATTTAATGGATTGTTGGATACTTTACAGAATATTATTCCGCCAAATCCAGTGGAAGCTTTCGAATCAGGAAATATACATTAAGTATTAGCTTTTGCGGTAATTATTGGACTTGCATGTTTGGCTGTTCAGGAAAAGGCGGATCCATTTATTAATTTGCGTGATTCCATTTATCAAATTTCTACTTTTATTATTAGTAAGATCATGTATGTGACTCCATTTGGAGTATTCGCATGTATCACTACAGTTATGTATTCAAATGGTGTGGATACAATGCTTCAATTAGGACAAGTATTATTGGCATTGTATATTACGTTCTATTTATGTGCGTTTATTATTTATGGTGGTATGATCAAATTTTTAAGGATATCGCACCTGCAGGATTGAATGCGTTTGGTACTTGTTCAAGTAGTGCTACGATTCCCATTTCATTAAAGTGTGCAACTGAAAAAATTGGCATTCCAGAAGAAATTACTTCGTTGACTCTTCCTTTAGGGATAACTATCGATATGGATGCAGTTTCGATTTTGATGTCATTGATGATCACATTCTTTGCGACTGCACTTGATTTTAAAGCCTGTCATCTTGATTTTTCACACTTTGTCGCAATGCAGGACACATTGATTCTAGATATGAAAAAATGTGGACACACAATGAAATCATGCTTTGGATTCTAGTATAAAGAATCTCTCATCCAGTTAGGTCTAAGGCGTAAGCCCTGCTGGATGCAGTATGAGTTTACAGAGTACGGTCCACATGGATTGGAAATGCTCAAAAAACAAGAGCTATGCAAAGACTATATGCAAGGCCTAGAACCATGCTGAAAGCTTTGCGATGCTCCATTTCTCGCAATGAGAGAAAGAGAATCTCGTCATTTTAATGATGAGAGTACGTCAAAATGTTGAAGTTTTTGGCTCATTTTAAAAAGACAACAAATGATCAACTTGATCAGGAAGAACCTAAAAAAGAAGATACTGTTGTCTTATTAGAAGAGATTTGTGATTTGTTGAAGACTAGTAAAGAAGATAAATAAAGTAAATCAAATATGTAACTAACAAGAGTATGCCGGCTTTTTTGTCGAGTACTCTTGTTTTTTTAGTGCAAATATAAAGGACAAGACCAATCAATATTGCGACAAAGGAATCGATGATAAAGTTAGGTTCAAAAGGTACGGGAGTAATAAGTGCACTAGCCCCTACGACAAATAGGATATTAAAGATATTAGATCCGATGATGTTTCCAATCGCGATGTCGGCATTGCCTTTTTTTGCAGCAGTTACAGAAGTGACAAGTTCTGGTAAGGATGTTCCTAAGGCAACAATGGTTAGTCCGATAAATCTTTGGCTGACACCTAATGAGATGGCAATGTTTGTGGCTGCATCTACCGCAAAGTTACTTCCAATCATTAAACATACAAGTCCGAGTGGAATAAATAATGGGTTTGTTTTTTTGATTTCAGTTTCTTCCATTTGATTCTTAGACATTCTAAAGATGTAGTATAAGTAACCAAGAAAGAATACCCACATAATAATTCCATCTAAACGAGAAATTGTTGTGTTGATGCCTAATAATATCAATACAAGTGTTACAAGCATCATAAATGGCATTTCATATTTGATTGTACTATTTTGAATATGTAATGGACGAATGAGTGCTGTAATGCCAAGAATGATTCCTACATTTAAAATATTACTTCCAACAACATTTCCAATTGTGATGGCTGCATTGGATTTTAATGCAGCTGTAATGGAAACAAAGGCTTCTGGAAGACTGGTTCCCATCGCAACGATAGTAAGTCCAATGACAAGTTGGGGTATGCCAAAGCGTGATGCGATACTGCTTGATCCATCAACGAACCAATCGGCTCCTTTTAGTAGTAGAATAAATCCTAATACTAATAAAATTATATTCATATGTTTTCCTCCTGGACCAGATAAAAATAAAAAGACTCTGGTCTTATATACCAAAGTCTTGCCATTTCATCACAGTCCGGATTTAACATCGTATTGACGAAGCTGTAAACACATATATGTGCAGGCTACTCCCTTTATGGGTTTATTATACATATTTTGGTCAATAAATTCTATATTTAATTGTAAAAATATCTTAACAAATGCCAGTTTTCTAGAAAAGCCACTATTGATTGCGTATTAGATGAATAAATCAAAAGATAAAACGATGCCTATTTTGTCGACTTCTTTATTGGGGAATGGAAAAAGGATTTAATGTTTCAAGTATCACATCGATCTTCTCAGTAAGTGAAGAGTCGATTAAAAAGCTATTGATGAAAGCTTAGGCCAAGCTGCAAAGAGATGGTCGCAAAGATGGATTAATTCTTTTGTTCAATGTTTGTGACGATTGATAGGACAAGATGAAAAATTTCTTCTTTTCTTTTCAGTCTGTGATATAATAAGGTGACTTTGAAAGGATTGAGAAAATGGTATTTCTTTTATTAGTTTTAGGTATGGTCCTTTTAATGAAGGGTGCAGACTTGTTTGTGGATGGCAGTGCAAGTGTGGCTCGTAAGTTAAAAGTACCTTCAGTTATTATTGGTTTGACAATTGTTGCGCTCGGAACAAGCTTACCAGAAGCGAGTGTGAGTATTACGGCTGGCTTAATGGGCAGTAATGAAATTGCGATTTCAAATATTGTGGGTTCTAATATTTTCAATACTTTGGTTGTGGTTGGAACAAGTGCAGTCATTGCTCCATTTTTAATGGACAAGGATATTTTGAATCGTGATTTAAAAATCAATATTTTAGTTAGTATTTTACTTTCGATTTTTGTGTTAAATGGAATGTTGAATCGCTTTGAAGGCATGATCTTCTTGGTTGGTTTGGTATTGTTTATTTTAAATTTGATTCGTAGTGCTAAAAAGAATCGCGTTGAGGATGAGGAAGTTGAAACTTTATCGGGAATCAAATGCTTGATTTATATCGTGATCGGTGTTGCGTGTATTATTTGGGGTGGAGACATCACTGTAGATAGTGCAAAACAGATTGCAGCTATGCTTGGTATGAGTGATACGTTGATTGGTTTAACTGTCGTATCTATTGGAACTTCATTGCCTGAGTTAGTAACAAGTGTTGTTGCGGCAAGAAAAGGTGAGAGTGGTTTATCTTTGGGAAATGCGATTGGAAGTAACATTATGAATATTTTGTTTATTTTGGGTACTTCAAGTACAATTCATCCAATTGCAGCTACTTCACAGAATATTATTGATACTTTTGTCTTGATTGGTGTATCTCTTTTGATTTATGGCATTGCCAAAAAAGGAGATACAATGACAAGAAAAAAGGGGATCTTTATGATCCTCGTATATGTCATTTATATGATTTATATTATTGTACGCTAGGCTTTTCCTAGCTTTTTTTCTTTCCTTGGGAAAGGATAGCACGAATGGAATCGAAAAGAATGGGTTTATATTCTTCGATAGGAAGTGGTTGACTATGAAGAATACTGTTGTAGCAAGTACTTCCTGTAAGTTCAACTATAAGATAGAGTATGACTTCTGAATTTTCGAATTCGTATCCATTTACGGTTGCGATTTCATTAAACTCTTTTATAAGGCTGAAACTATCATTATCGATAGCCGTATTTAATTGGGCATGGAACACGCCCCAAGATAGGTTTCTTTCAACGAATTTTAAAATCAATGGATTGTTTTCTAGTCGAATCAATACTTGATTAATCAAGAAGATAACAGAGTCTTCAAAATTACGAATATCATTTTTCTCTAATTGTTTGTGGGCCTCTTCAAATAGGCGATGTGCTTCTTTTTGAATTAGAATATCGCGTATTTGATATTTATCTTTGAAATAAAGATAGAAAGTTCCTTTTGCGACTCCCGCGTTTTTTACAATATCATTAACAGAGACATTTGTGATGTCTTCTTTTGTGAATAGATTAAAGGCAGCCTGTAAGAGGTTGTTTTCTTTTATTTTCTTGTTTTCGATTATCTTACTTTTCATGCGTATCACCATCCTTATTATAAACAATAATTTAGAAAACACAAATAAAAATGACCTATTGAACATATTAAAACAATTGTATATTTGGAATTTGAAAAAAATAAAATAAAAATATTGACTACTGGTCAGTTTGGTACTATACTCTTCACGTAGTACAGGAAAGGATAGAAAAAAAAGGTGATTCGATATGGATAAGATGTCAAAATGGATAGTTAAATATCGTAATATGATTTTGGCTGTGGCCATTGTTCTTTTGATTCCAAGTGCAATTGGTTATTTCAATACAAATATTAATTACGATTTATTATCTTATTTACCTTCGACTTCAGAATCTATGAAAACACAAAAGATTCTTGGAGATGATTTTAACTTATCGAGTGTAGACTTCTTGGTTGTCAACAACAAGACGGATCAAGAGGCCGCAAAAATTAAGGAAGAGATCAATAAAATAGATGGAGTTGAAAAATGTATTTGGAGAGATGATGTATTGGATATCTCTGTTCCAAAACAGGCAATTCCAGAAAGCATTCAGAATATGTTATATTCTGGTGACAGCACAATGATGATTGTTACATTTAAAGAGCCAACATCGTCAATGCGTACAATGAATGCGATTAGTAAAATAAAAAAATATACAAAAGATGATTGTTATTTAGGTGGTATGTCAGCCATCAGTGAAGATACTAAAGATCAAACAGAACATGATACGCCAATCTATGCAGGTATTGCGGTTGTATTATGTATGATCGTATTGTTCTTAGGATTAGAGAGTACGATTGCTCCAGTTGTATTTATGCTAGGAATGATTTTCCCAATTGTTTATAACTTTGGTACAAACGTATTCTTAGGTGAAATTAGTTATATCACAAAGGCTTTGGCCGTTGTATTACAGTTAGCTGTAACATTGGATTATTCCATCTTCTTATTACATAGATATCAAGAAGAAAAACAAAAACTTCCAAATGAAGAGGCTATGGCTAAGGCCATCAAAGCTACGTTTACTTCAATTACTTCAAGTTCAATCACAACAATTGCTGGTTTCGTTGCCTTGTGTGTAATGCAGTTAACACTAGGTAGAGATATTGGTATCGTTATGGCCAAAGGTGTTGTTCTTGGTGTATTATCAACTATCTTCATTTTGCCAAGTTTGTTGATGTTCTTTGATAAGACGATTGAAAAGTACAAACATAAAACAATTTTGAATGAGTTACATAGAGTTCCTCGTTTTGTGATTCATCACTATAAAAAGATTCTTGTTGCCTTTGTGTTGATCTTCATTCCGTTTGGATATGGTCAGGCACATACAAATATCTATTATGATTTGATTTCTGGTATGCCAGGCGATTTTGCGAGTATCATTGGTACAAATCAGTTAAAAGATAAATTTGATATGACAACGACACATTTCGTTTTAGTGGATGATAAATTAACAACGAATGAAATTCAGAATATGTGTTCTGAAATCAAAGATTTAAAAGGAATTCATAATGTATTAGCGTATGAAGAATTTGTGGGTCCAGGACTTGCATCCAACTTTACTCCAAGTGTAGTAAAGGATATTTTCCAAAATGGCGGAAAGAAATTAATTGTTGTGAACAGTGATTATAAAGCTGCAACCGATAAATTAAATAAACAGTTAGATAAAATGGATACCATCATTCATAAATATGATAAGAAGGGTATGATTGGTGGAGAAGGAAGTATGACACGTGATTTGATCACAACAACAAATACAGACTTTGCGATGGTTAACGTATTATCTGTAATCATGATCTTTATCATTGTTGCCTTAACATTTAAATCATTTGCACTTCCAGTCATTTTAGTACTAACAATTGAATTTGCGATCACAATCAATATGGGTATTCCATTCTTTACAGGAACTACACTTCCATTTATCGCAAGTATGGTTATTGGAACTATTCAATTGGGTGCCACAGTAGACTATGCCATCTTAATGACAACGCGTTTTAAAGAAGAGTTATCGCATGGTAAGAAGGTTAAGGAAGCGGCTTTGATTGCGATGGAAAAATCGAGTGTTTCCATTATGACAAGTGGATTCTCATTCTTTGCCGCATGTATCGGTGTAAGCTTTGTAGCTAAGATGGATTTAATTAAATCATTAGTCATTTTATTAGCACGTGGTGCATTAATTTCAGTCGTAAGTATTTTATTAGTATTACCTTCATTGTTGATTTTCTGCCACAAGTTCATTGAAAAGACGACAAAGAATTGGCTAGAATCAAACATGGAAGCGAAAGGAGAATAAATATGAATTTAAGTCATACAGTAAAAGTAGTTGGTAGTGTAGTGTTGAGTGCAGTTATGGCAGGAAGTATGATGCCTGTGACTGCATTTGCGCAAAGTAATGATGAAAATCCTACAGAAAAAACAGAAACTGTTTATTCTGTATTAAACTCTGATGGTTCCATCAGCGATACAATCGTATCTAGCTGGTTACATGATGAGGATGGAATTAATAATATTAAAGAAACTTTAAACTTAACAGATGTTAAGAACATTAAATCAAATGAAAAACCTTCAAAAGATGGAAATACATATACATGGAATGCGAAAGGAAATGATGTGTATTATGAAGGAACAGCCACAAAACAACTTCCAGTGTCTGTTAAGATTCGTTATGAATTAGATGGTCAAGAGATGTCTGCAAAAGATATGGAAGGTAAGTCTGGCCATTTGAAATTAACTATTTCTTTCACAAATAATTATTCAGAAGTTAAAAATATCAATGGCAAATCTATCGTAATTCACCCTAGTTATTTAGCTGGTGGTATGTTGAATATGAGTACTGGCAAGTTCTCAAATGTAAAATGTGAATCTGGTAAGATTGTTAATGATGGAACAAATGAAATGTTGGCATTTGCGAATATTCCAGGCTTGAATGAAACATTAAAATCTGCAGGTTTAGACAAAGTAAATAATCAATTAGGAATCAGTGATGATGTAACAGTAGAAGCGGATGTTAATGATTTTGATTTAGGATCTATAATGGTTGGCATGACAAATGAAATTGATTTGGCAAGTGAATTAGGTGAAATTGGTTCTGTATCTGAATTAACAGATGGCGTTAACCAATTAATTGAAGCCGATAATCAATTGATCGATGGATCAAAACAATTGTATGATGGAACAACTCAATTAAAAGAACAAGCCGCTCCGTTAACAGGTTCATCTGATCAGGTAAGACAATTATCTGCAGGTGCTATCCAATTAAATGATGGTGTTAAAGCCTTACAAACAGGTATTAGCCAATATACGGCTGGTGCTAGTGCAATCAATGAGGGTGTTGACCAGTTGTATGGTATTCCTCAAAATGTGGGTTTAATTCAATCTGCCGTTACAACTTCAACGGAGGAACAAGCAAGTTTAGTGGATGGTTCGCAAGCTGTTGCAGATGGGTTAGGACAATTATTAGATCAATTAAATGGATCTAATGTAACAGCATCAGTTAAAGAAATGAATACACTTTTAGATGGTTCTAAAACAAAACTACAAGGAATGGCTGATACTTTAGCTACAGATAAAAAAACTCTTGAAGATATGCAAACAGATTTAACCAATGCATCTACTAAATTATCTGGTTTGTCTAATTTAAAAAATGAATTGGATAATTTGGGTAATGAAATTGTAACTAAAGAAACACAGAATAATACTGCGATTGCAGACTATAATTCGAAGAAAAAAACAGTTAATGATGAAATCACTGCTATTAAAAATAGTATGAAGACTGAGATTGAAACATCTATTGGTACACTAAGTACAGCTAAACAGGCATTAAATGATGCTGGCAAGACTGATGAAGCATATAGTATTCAAACTCAAATCGATGCATTGGAAGCAGAAAAAGCTAATGTAGATGCAATTAGTACAATTGAAGAATTATCTGAATTGCAGACTTTAACAGAGGAATTCAAAACATTAAATGATACTCTAGTAACTGTTCAATCTACTGTTTCAGAAATGAGTACATTAGTAAGTAAATCAATTAGCAATTTAGAAGGTTTAGCAACAGATGTTAATACAGCATTGACTACAATTGATACATTAAGTCAAACTTTATCTGGATCAACTAAAAAAGTTGAAGGTATGCAAACTATGCTTAACAGTTTAAAACCTGGAGTTACAGAACTATACAATGGAGCGTTAAAAATTAATGCTGGAGCAATTAACTTAGGAAATAAGTTGGGTGAACTACAAACTGCTTCAAAATCTGGTGTAGATAAAATCAAAGCTGGTACTACTCAATTAACATCAAACAATGCTACATTAAATGGTGGTGCTAGTGCATTATCACAGGCAACAGGAACACTTGCTGGACAGAGTGGAACATTCAATGAAATGGCTGATGGATTAGATACATTGGGTAAGGCATTTGAAACATTGAATGATGGTGCTAAACAATTGTATGAGGGTAACGAACAATTCAAATCTGAAGGATTGGATCAATTAAAAGAAAAGGTAGATTTAGGTGTTGGAGAACTTGAAACATTACAAAGTGTAATGGATGAAATCAAAGCTATGAACAAAGAATATGCTTCTTACTCTGGTGCTCCAGAAGGTGCTACAGTAACTAGTCGCTACGTATTCCGTACTAAGGAAGAAAGTTCTAAATAGTTTATAAAGGTATTCTTCGGAATGCCTTTTTAATTTGATATTCTTTTGTTGGCGTGTTAAAATAAAGAGGAATTTATATGGGGGTATATAATCATGAAACATATTAATACAGTAGATACTCGTAACTTGTGTGAAAGCGCAAAAAATGGTGGATGTGGAGAATGCCAAACTTCTTGCCAATCAGCTTGTAAAACTAGCTGCGGAATCGCTAACCAAGCTTGCGAAAATAATAAAGAAAGTAAGTAATTAAGAAATGCCGAAGTGATTCGGCATTTTTAATGCCGCCTTTAAGGCAGCATTTTTTAAATTTGAGGGAGGAAAAATACATGATTCATCAGTATAAGATGTTTAATCAGAATATTGTATTGGATATTTGTTCAGGAAGCATTCATGTGGTAGATGAAATTGCTTATGATATGATTGCTGAATTTTTAGATAAAGATAAAAACACCTTGGTTTTAAAAATGAAGGAGAAATATCCTAGTGTTGAAACATCTGAATTAGAAGAATGTTACGACCAGATTTTAGAATTAAAAGAACAAGGTCGTTTATTTAGTGAAGATACATATGAACCTATGGCAGGACAGTTAAAGGCTAAGACAAGTGGTGTTATTAAAGCTTTATGTCTTCATATTGCCCATACTTGTAACTTGAATTGCTCGTATTGTTTTGCCAGCCAAGGAAAATACCATGGGGACCGTGCATTAATGAGTTTTGAAACGGGAAAACGAGCTCTTGATTTCTTGGTGGAAAATTCAGGAACACGCAGAAACTTAGAAGTGGATTTCTTTGGTGGAGAGCCACTAATGAACTTTGATGTGGTTAAACAATTAGTTGAGTATGCTCGTAGTATTGAAAAAGATGCTGGAAAGAATTTCCGTTTTACACTAACGACAAATGGTATGTTGATTGATGATGACGTAATTGAATTTGCGAACAAAGAAATGAGCAATGTTGTATTAAGCTTAGATGGACGTAAAGAAGTTCATGACCGTTATCGTGTGGATTATTCTGGTAAGGGAAGTTTTGATACAATCGTTCCTAAATTCCAAAAGTTAGTAAAGGCTCGTGAAGGTAAAAATTACTATATGCGTGGTACTTTTACTCATGCCAATCCAGACTTCTTAAAAGATGTGCAACAAATGTTAGACTTAGGTTTTAGAGAATTAAGTATGGAACCTGTTGTTGCCAAGTCAGATGATCCTTCTGCACTAACTGAAGCGGATCGTGAATTTGTTATGAAACAATATGAAGATTTAGCGAAGTTGATGTTGGAATATGATGAGAAGAAAGATCCATTTACTTTCTATCACTATATGATTGATTTAAAAGGTGGACCATGTATTTATAAACGTATTTCAGGATGTGGTTCAGGAACTGAATATATGGCCGTAACACCATGGGGAGATTTATATCCTTGTCACCAATTTGTAGGAGAAGAAGCCTTTAAATTAGGAGACATTTATACGGGTGTCACAAACAAAAAGATTCAGGATGAATTTGCATCATGTAACGTATATGCACGTAAAGAATGTGCAGATTGCTGGGCAAGACTTTATTGTTCTGGAGGATGTGCAGCCAATGCATACCATGCGACAGGATCTGTAAAAGGTGTATATAAAGAAGGTTGTGAGCTATTCTGTAAACGATTAGAGTGTGCCCTTGCCGTAGCCATTATTCGTGATATGAAAGAAAATAATCATGAAGACGCCGATTGTTAGTTTTCTAAAATCGTATCAAGAAAAATCACCTGTAAGAATGCATATGCCAGGCCATAAAGGCGCTGGCATTCTTGGTTTTGAAGGAATGGATCTTACAGAAATTTATGGAGCTGATGAACTGTTTGCGGCAGAAGGAATCATTAAGGAAAGTGAACAAAATGCTTCCTCTTTATTTGGATGTCCAACCTATTATTCAACCCAAGGCTCTACTTTATGCATTCAAACGATGTGCACGATATTATGCCAAGATGCCAAAAGTAAAGGCAAGAAGCCTAAAATTCTTGCAGGAAGAAATGCGCATCGAAGTTTTATTCATGCGGCTGCACTATTAGATTTTGATATTGAATGGTTATATGGAAATAGTGATTATTTATCTTGTAAGATAAATGAAGAGGATTTAGAAAAGGCAATTATTGAAAGTCTTCCAACGGCTGTATATCTGACCAATCCAGACTATTTAGGAAATCTTTGGGACATTCAGTCTTTAGCTAGTGTATGTAAAAAACATAATGTACTACTTGCCGTCGATAATGCGCATGGTGCATATCTTCGTTTTTTAGAACCGTCTTTACATCCTGTAGATTTAGGAGCTGATCTATGTTGTGATTCGGCCCATAAAACACTACCTGTACTTACTGGGGGAGCTTATCTTCACTTAAGTGATTCTTTGAATCAAGTATGGAAAAATGATGTAAAACATTTTATGGAATATTTTTCTTCCACAAGTCCATCCTATTTGATTATGGCATCTTTAGACGCGGCAAATGAGGTGTTGGATACTACGTTTAAAAAATCTTTGTCTGAATGTATACAAAGAGTGGATGGATTAAAGAATACGTTGGTTCAATATGGATACACGATTTTATCTGGTGAACCCATGAAGATAACGATTTCAACAAAAGAGTTTGGCTATACTGGAAATGAAATCGCAAATCTTTTAATGGAATGTGATATCTATGCTGAATTCTATGATTCAGACTATATTGTATTAATGCCATCTCCATATAATACGAAGGATGACTTAAAACGATTAGAGACATGTTTATGTGGAATTGAAAGAAACCCCATTTTAGCAAATAAGCCACCAAAATTAGAACAATCTAAAAAAGCCATGAATGTGCGTCAAGCTTTATTTTCGCCAAGTATAACATTGGATGTATCTAAATCATTAGGACAAGTATGCTCCAGTGTGACTGTATCTTGTCCTCCTGCGATTCTTCCAGTGATTCCAGGAGAAGTGATTAGTGAGTCTTCTATTGAAGTCATGAAATATTATGGTATTGAAACCATACGAGTTGTCAAAGAATGACAACTCTTTTCTTTTGTGTATGTGAAACCGCTAACAATTGAAGTATAATAAAATAAGAAATAAACATACGAAAAGGAGGAGAATCATATGTTTGACAAATTGTTTGAACCCATACAGATTCGTGGTATGGAATTAAGAAATCGTGTTGTCATGTCTGCGATGGGAACACATGAAAGTGCGGAAAGTGAAGATGGAAAGAGTGTTACAGATAAGTTGATTGCGTATCATGTGGCTCGTGCAAAAGGTGGAAATGGATTAAATACAATTGAAGTTACAAGTGTTGATGCGGCCAGTGCACCTTTTGGATTTTTGTCTATTGCCGACGATAAATATATTTCTGGATTTAAAAAGTTAAATGATGCCGTGCATGAAGCTGGAGGAAAAACTTGCATTCAATTATGGCAAGGTGGATTAGCCGTAGCTTCAGATCAAACGGCTCAAATTTTAGTGCCCAATGACTTACCATTAAGTCCACAATATACAGTGCCAGCTATCACAAATGAAAGATTACTCGATATAATAGATAAGTTTGGACAAGCGGCAAAACGTGCAGTAGAAGCTGGATTTGATTGTTTAGAATTTCATTGTGCACATAACTATTTACCACACTCTATGCTTTCAGGTGGAATTAACCATCGAAGTGATGAGTGGGGTGGATCTTTTGAAAATCGTAAAAAATTCCCATTGGAATGTATTAAATCGATTCGTGCCAATATGCCAGAAGATATGCCACTATTCATGCGTGTGGATTGTCATGATGACATGTTAGAAGGTGGACTAACGGTTGAAGAAGTGATTGAATTCTGTAAAGATGCTAAAGAATTCGGTGTTGATGTATTAAACATTAGTCGTGGAAATATCTTAACGGCAGCTACACTATATGAAGTGGCTCCAGTGGATATTGAAAATGGATTTAACGTAGAAGATGCTGCGCGTATTCGTAAAGAAACAGGTATGTTGACAATGCCATGTGGACGTATCAATACGCCTGAATTTGCCGAAAAGATTTTAGAAGATGACAAGGCCGATTTAGTAGTTATGGCACGTGCTCAGCTTGCCGATGCCAACTTCTGTAATAAGGCTAAAGCAGGTAAGGTCAATCAGATTCGTTATTGTATCGGATGTAACCAAGGTTGTTATGACTCATTCTGTGCATCGTTATATAATCCAGCAATTAAACACATTACTTGTATGCGAAATCCTGGCTTATTAGAAGAGGAAACATTAGACCTAAAACCAGGATCTGTTTCTAAAAAAGTTGTCATCTTAGGTGGTGGAATTGCAGGTATGGAAGCAGCTCTAGATTTAAAAGAAACAGGCAATACACCAATTTTATTTGAAAAGAGTGAAAGTCTTGGTGGACAATTTTTATTGGCCGGGGCTATTTCAGCTAAAATAGATTTTAAGAATGCGGTAAATAAAATGATTTTGGACGTTCAAGAATCTGGAATTGAAGTGCACTTAAATACTGTTGTTACTAAGGAAATGCTAGAAGAAATTAAGCCGGATGCACTCATTGTTGCGATTGGGTCAAGTCCGTTTGTACTTCCAATTGAAGGTAGAGAAAGAGCCATTGTTGCACATGATGTATTAAGTGAAAAAGTAGAAGTGCCAGGTGAAAACGTCGTCATTATTGGTGGTGGTCTTGTTGGTTTTGAAACCGCTGAATTCTTGGCTGCAAGACAAAAGAAAGTCACTGTTTTAGAAATGAAAGAAAAAGCTTTACAGGATCTAGGACCATTGCGTCAAATTACAGCGCAGTTTGCGATGGCACAAATGCCAATCACAATTGAAACAAGTGCCACTGTAGAACGAATTGAGGATCATGCAGTTGTTGCCAGTGGCAAAGAATATCCATATGATAGTGTCATTATGGCTGTTGGATCAAAGGCAAACGATACAAGTATGTATACAGATTTAGGTATTCCTACATACATCGTTGGTGATTGTAAAAAAGCAGGCATTGCATTAGATGCATTTAAAGATGCGTATCATGCTGTATTAGAAATTAATAAGTGAAGTCTTAATCGGCTTCACTTTTAAATTGGTCAATATATTTTTGTACAGAATTTGTCATTTCTTTTGAAAAATCCGAATTGTATTTTCGCTTACAGAAAGCTGTTGCCCATTCATTTAATGTTTTATTTCCAGCTTTATGTTCAAACATATTTTTTAATTCCTTTTTGTCTTTTCTATGATATTGATCAACACAAACAATATCTTCTAATTTACAACGCTTTGGCTTTTGTCTTTTAAAATGATCCTCTGCAGGATATCCAAGTACTAACATGCATACAGGGACTACATATTCACTTAGATTTAATAATTCTCTATGTAAATCATGCTGCTCTAAAATGTCACCAATGTAACAAGATCCAATTCCTAAACTTTCGGCTGCTACAACCGCATTTTGTGCGGCAATAGTCGCATCCGTTGTGGCTAATAATAAATCACCAACGCCTGGTTTTCTAGGACTGCAATTTTCATAAACAAATAAATCATACCATTTCTGAAAATCAGCACAGAAAATTAAAACCATTTTAGCTTGATTAATAAAAGATTGATTATCACACGTTTTAGATAGTGTTTCTTGTAGTTTCTTATCTTGTACATCAATAATTGTATACATTTGTTGGTTTCCTGCACTCGGTGCCTGCATGCAAGCTTCTAATATCAATTTTCTTTCTTCTTGGGATATTTGTTTATCTTTAAAAATGCGACAAGATTTGCGGTCAAATAAACTTTGGATAATTGGATTCATCATAAATCCCCTTTCTTTTTGAAAATATTTTACTACAGATATGCTATTATTTAAGTATGAAACTCAAAGAAATTAAGAAAAATGCACATAAAAATGCAAAAACACACTATGCGACCTATTTCGTGTTATGTCTTGCAGCAGTACTTATGGGAAGTGAGTTTAGTTCGACTTTATCCCTTTTAAAACAAGAAAATGCCAAGAGTATTTCAGGCCTATTAATGCACTCTTCTTTTGTGAAGTCGATGACATTTTTACTTCCTGAAGACGTCTTTGGTACGACCAACGGTGTATTTGCACATGTGGTAAATGGAATTACTTCAGGATCGTTTGTGAAGACACTATTTTTAGGTTTATCTACCATTGTTCATTCAAAAGATATTGCGGGTATTTGTTTTGTCGTGATGGGTTTAAGCATATCTGTGTTCTATAGAGTGTATATTGTGAATGTATTGCCAGTCATTAATCGTAGACTATTTTTGGAAGGAAGAGTTTACGCAAAACTTCCACTTGATCGATTGGTTTATTTAATGCGAATACGAAAACAGATGCATGTTGCGTTTGTGAAGTTAGTGAAATCTATTATTTTGACAATTATGAATTTTACAGTTGTTGGAGGAATATATTTTTACTACATATATTATTTAGTGGATTATATTTTGGCTGAAAACCCAACAATATCTTTAAAAGATGCACTTTCTTTATCTCGAAATATGATGAAGGGACATAAGTTTGAATGTTTTAAATGGCAATTTTCAATGGCAGGATGGTACATTTTGGATATTTGTACATTTGGGATTAGTGCTATATTCTATTCGAATATGTATCGTATGGCTGTGATGAGTGAATTTTATACACTAAGAAGAAAAGAATTTCAAAGTGCTATCTTAAATGATACGTATTTATTTGAAAAAACAAGTAGTGCTTTGATGCGTAATACGTATTCGGATGTAATTGCGGCATTGAATGCGAAAAATCCAATAGAAAATGCATATACGGGCGTAAAAAAATTCTTGTGTGATAATTTTGGAATCATCTTTCATTTGAGTTCAAAAGAAAAACAATATGAAAGATATACCTATAATAAAATGGAAGCTGAAACTATGATTACCGAAGTGTATTTATTGTGTTATCCAGTAAGGCTATCTCCAATTGAAGAGGAGTATAAGAAGTCAAACCTTCGCGTTTTACATCCAAATCGAAATTATACAGTAACATCTATTTTAGTCTGTTTCTTCTTTATGTGTTTTGTCGGATGGATCTGGGAAGTCAGTCTTTCTATGATTAGCTATGGATGTTTTGTGAATCGCGGAGTTTTACATGGTCCGTGGATTCCTATTTATGGTTTTGGCTGTGTTTTGATTTTACTTTTATTAAAACGATTCAGAATGCGACCAAAAGTTGAATTTAGTATGGCCGTACTTCTTTGTGGATGTATTGAATACTTTACTGGTTTCTTTTTAGAGCTTACGCATAATGGTCAAAAATGGTGGGATTATACAGGCTACTTCTTGAATCTTCATGGAAGAATTTGTGCGGAAGGCTTATTGGTGTTTGGCATTGGTGGTATGGCTTTTGTCTATGTAATTGCGCCTTTAATTGATAACTGGGTAAAGGAACACTTAAATAAAAGATTATCGGCCGCATGTTTAGTTTTACTTCTTTTATTTGGTGCAGATGTTGTTTATTCGCACTTTGAACCTAATGTAGGAGAGGGTGTGACTCTATGATAAAAAAGTTAAATGGAAATCAAATCAAGATGATTGCGATCATTGCGATGTTTATGGATCATTTCGCAACTACATTTTATCCGAATCATGAAAAGTATTGGTGGCTTTTATTGATTCATTTAATTGGAAGAGTAGCGGCTCCTATCATGTGGTTTATGGTGGTTGAAGGTTATACGCATACACATAGTTTAAAGAAATACTTAGAAAGATTATTGATTTTTTCAATTATCGCTCACTTTGCGTATAACTTCTGTTTTGGCATTTCTTTGATTCCTTTAAAAGATTCTTTATTAAATCAGACAAGTATTATATGGCCATTATTCTTGTCGGTGATTGGTTTATGGGTGGAAGATCAAGAATGGAAAGATGCAAAGAAGATAAGTTGTATTCTAATTCTTTGTTTGTTGGCATTTCCAAGTGACTGGTCTTGTTTTCCCATTCTTTGTACAAACCATATTTACAATAATCAAGGTAATTTAAAAAAACAAGTATTAGGTATGGCCTTATATATTTCTATGTATGTAATAGTCTATTGTTTATGTATTGATGTAGTTTATGGTTTGTTGCAGTTTGGAATTATTTTAGTCTATCCAATTATGTCTTTATATGATGGAACAAGAGGAAAGAGTACTTTTATGAAATGGTTCTTCTATTGGTTCTATGTGGGACATTTAGTTTTGTGTGGATTGATTCGTGTAATGATGTAGAGGTAAAGAATGGATGAGTAAAAAAGTACGTAGAGTGCCAGTTATTCTGGATGCAGGAGAAATTAAAGATTTACCACAGGAAGATATACGAATGATTTTAAGAGGTGCCGATGAATTGATTTCAACTGGTGGAAGAAGTATGCTGGCTAAAATATTAAAGGGTTCAAAAGATAAAAAGATATTCGAGTATAAATTAAATGAATGTCCTGCTTATGGGTATTATCATGATATGAAGTTAGATGATATCAGTAAATGCATTGATTGGATGATTAAGAAAGATTATCTTAGAATTGAATATGATTATCGTCTACCTTTATTGGTGTTTTCCGAAAAAGGATGGCAAATAGAAAAAGAAACATTTGCCCAAGAACTTTATCAAAGAATGTGCTTAGATGTAGAAGAAAAAAAGGGTCGTGTCATTTTTGAAATGAAAGAAGTGAATAGACAAGTTGTTATGTGTGTGCTTGATAAAATTGAGAAAGAGGGAACAGAGGAATTTCTGCCTTACTTAGAAGCATGGAAAATGTTGGAAGTGAAAAAAGTTGCAGCAAGAATTTCAGAAGTAGAAAATAAGATAAGTAAGCGCATATAGAGGTGTAAAATGAAAATATTAATATTTGGGATGGGTAACATTGGAAAGAGTACTGTTGGTGAGTTGTTGGCAAGAAAAATAGGTTACGATTTTATAGATATGGATACGAAAATCAAAGAGAAATATGGTACGATGCTTGGGTTTCAAGATGAATATAATGATCAATATGAACGTGATGAATTGCGAGCAGAAATGATTTCATCTTGGATCAAAGAAAATGAAAATGTAGTCATTGCCCTAAGTCCTATTGCGTATTTAGATGCATATGAAGATTTCTTTGAAGATTCAGATATTATTTGTTTCGACTTAACAGATCGAGCTGAAAATATTTTTAAACGCTTGGAATTTACAGATGATAATGACAATCTTTTGCACATCCCTCAATCGTATCTAAATAAGCATAAGGCATATTATATGCGAGAAATACAGGCGGATTTTGATTATTTCCATACTTTGTATGCATCCAAAATGGATTCGATTTCAATGGATGGTAAAAGTTTAGATGGAATTGTTGAGGATATATGCAAGAAATATAAATTAGTCTAAGATTGTGATATAATCAATGGGCAAGTAAAAACATACATGACAGGGGTGCAAATGCTGAGAAAAACCCTTATTACCTGATCTGGTTAATTCTAGCGTAGGGAGTCATATCGATTGATGGTGGCACTCTAGGGTGTCTTTTTTATTTGGAAAGGAGCTAGTGAATGAAGAAAAATCGTAGAATTGTCATGCCGTTGCTTGTGTTTATTCTAGTGATTGGTGGCTGGGAATTATATGTGCGTGTATTTGATATTTCACTTTATATTTTGCCAAGTCCATCAAAAATTATCAGTGCACTTATTGAGAATTTTGATATTCTAATGCAACATTCGCTTGTTACGTTGGAAGAATCAATCTTAGGATTGTTGATTAGTACTTTCTTTGCGATACTTATTTCAATTTGTATGGATCTATCGAAAACATTCAAGACAAGTATTTATCCATATTTGATTGTGACACAAACCGTTCCTATTATGGTTTTAGGTCCGTTGTTTTCAATTTGGTTTGGATTTGATTTGTTGCCCAAAGTGTTGATTGTCATATTTATGTGTTTTTTTCCGATTGCGATATCCTTTACGGATGCCTTGTCACAAGTGAGTGAAAAAGAAATCAATTTATTAAAAAGTTTTGGTGCCAATCTATTTCAAATCTATAAAATTGTTAAGATTCCATCGGGTGCCATTGGCTTATTTTCAGGATTAAAGGTAGCGGCTACCTATTGTGTGGGCGGAGCTATTGTAGGTGAATGGCTTTCAAGTAGAGCAGGACTTGGTTACTATATGCTTCGTGTAAAAAATGGGTATATATTAGATAAAGTCTTTGCGTGTGTATTGATGATTATATTTTGGAGCATTCTATTGAATTTAGGAGTGACTCTATTGGAAAAAATATTATTTCCACATTTACGAGAAGGAGAAAGAAAATGAAAATTTTAAAGGCTATGTGTGCAGCTGCTGTTGCGTTAAGTTTAGTTGGCTGTGCTCAAACATCAAGTTCAGATGAAAAATTGACGAAGGTTACATTGATGTTGGATTATACGCCAAACACAAACCACACTGGTTTCTATGTAGCTAAAAACAAAGGATATTATAAAGAGGCTGGTTTAGATGTAGATATTATTGAACCAGGTGATAATGCGACAACTTCAATGGTTGCGGCTGGAAAAGCTGATTTTGGAATCTCTTACCAAGAAGATGTTACTTATGCCCTAACAAGTGAAGATCCACTTCCAATTAAAACAATTGCGACAATTATCCAACACAACACTTCAGGATTTGTTTCTTTAAAAAGTGCAAACATCAATTCTGTAAAGGATTTTGAAGGAAAAACATATGCAGGATGGGGAGCACCAAGTGAAGAAGCTGTCATTAAAGCAGTTATGAACGAAGCGGGTGCTGATTTTAGTAAGTTAAACATCGTAGGATCTGATGGGTCTGGTATTGCAGGACTTAGTGATGAAGTTGGTAAAAATAAAGTGAACCTTGGATGGGAATTCTATGGTTGGGCAATTATCAAAGCGTTACAAGATGGATATGATTTAAACTATATGCCATTAGCTGATTTAGATAATCGTTTGGATTACTATACTCCGGTTATTATCACCAACAAAAAGATGATTGAAAAGAATTCAGATACAGTTAAAAAATTTATGGAAGCCACTAAAAAAGGATATGAATATGCGATTGATCATCCAAGTAAAGCAGCTGAAATCTTACATGAGGATGCATTGTCAGATACAGATTTGAAATTCCTTAAAGAAAGTCAAAAATATTTAAGTAGTCAATATGCCAAAGATGCAGATTCATGGGGTGTTATGAAAGACTCTGTATGGGATAATTATACAGATTTTATGTATGAAACAGGATTGATCAGTCAAAAGATTGATGCGAAAGACCAATATACTAACGAGTTTGTAAAATAATGAAGCTATATGTTGAAAAGCTAAATCTTGAATTTTCAGGAAAAGAAATATTAAACGATATTTCTTTTTCTATTCAAGAAGGTGAATTTGTTTCCATTCTAGGGCCAAGTGGATGTGGTAAATCCACCATTCTGAATGTATTGGCAGGATTAATTGAAGATTATTCTGGCTCTGTATTTGTGGATGATGAACCAATTACAGGTATTAGTAGTCATTTTGCGTATATGCCACAAAGTGATTTATTACTTGAATGGAGAACGATTTTAGATAATGTTTGTCTGTATGGCGAAATCAATCATGATAAATCAATCAGACAAAGAGCTTTAAAAGAATTTGAAACATTTGGTCTTTCTGGTTATGAAAACGCATATCCATCGAGTCTTTCAGGAGGAATGCGCCAAAGAGCTGCCTTTTTGAGAACTTCTTTGTGTAAAGCGGATATTCTTTTATTAGATGAACCATTTGGAGCGTTGGACGTTATTACTCGAAATGATATGCAAGATTGGTTGTTACAATTAAGAAAGAATTATAATCGTACTACTTTATTAGTTACACATGATATTGATGAAGCACTATATTTGTCAGATCGTATTTTGATTTTATCGAATAAGCCAAGTCATATCTTGCAGGAAATAGACTTATCTAAAGAAAAGAAATCGAGAGATTGGTTATTTTCACAAAGTGATTTGAAGAAACAAGTTTATGAATTGTTGAAGGGTGAAAATCATGCATGATGCACATTATCATTATTCAAAAGAAATAAATGCGCTGCAGAATGAATATGGAATTTCTGGTATTTGTAACGTTGCAAATGAAAAAGAATTTGAACTTGTCCATCAAAAGCAGTTGTTCTATTCTTGTGGAGTACATCCTTGGAATGCAAGTTTAGATGTGTTTGAATCCATGCTTCCTTTGTTAAAAAAGGCACCTATCATTGGCGAAATCGGCATGGATAGTGTATGGTGTGATTTGGATTTAAATATTCAAAAAGAAGTGTTTGAAAAACAGCTTCAGCTTGCACATGCTTTAAATAAACCAGTCATTCTTCATACAAAGGGTCAGGAAAAAACAATACTTGAATTGATTCGTAAATATCCAAATTCATATGTTGTACATTGGTATGGATGTATGGATTATGTCAAAGAATATGATGAAGTGGTATCTTATTTCACGATTGGTCCTTCAATTGGAAAAGAAGAGGAAGTAACGCATTTAGTAAAACAAGTATCTATGGATAAATTACTTATGGAATCCGATGGTATTGAAGCTGTGAAATGGGCTATTGATAGTGACGATTATATTGCTGCTTTAAAAAATGAAATTACTATGGTGGCTTCGTTAAAGAATCAATCGTATTCTGAAGTTGAAAGAATTTTGGATCAAAACTTTTCAAATTTAATAAAAAAATAGGAGAATTTCTTCTCCTATGCAAGACAGTCATTGAACTGTCTTTTTATTTGTTCTTCATTCATATTCTTTCCAATAAAGACTAATTGATTGATTCGATCTCCATACTCTTCATCCCAGTTTTGAGCTAGTTGAGGATTGGCTTTTAATAAATCCATTTGATCTTGTTTTGGAGCTGAAGCAATCCATAATGAGTCTTCGGTAAGTGAATTTAATTTACCAGCTTGTTCAAACAAGTAGGCAGAATCAGGTTGGTTATCAAACCATACATAGCCTTTGGTACGAATCACATTCGGATAGTTGTTTAATAGATTTGTGAATTTCTTTAAATCCAATGGCTTTCTTGTTTGCCACACAAAAGTAGAAATTCCATATTCTAAAGCTTCACCTTCGTGTTCGTGATGATGGTGTTCGTGTTCTTCAATTTCGTGAATCCAACCAATGTTGTTTTGTGTTTTTTCATAATCAAAGTTATGTGTGTTTAAAAGCTCTTCTAAATTAACTTGGCCAAAGCTAGCCTCAATGATTCCGGCATCTTTACATAGTTTATGAATGACTGCCTTGATTTCATTTTTCTCATCTTCGTTGACGGTTTCTGCTTTGTTTAAGATAACTGTATTACAGAATTCGAGTTGCTGCATCAATAAAGAGTCTAGCGAATCTTCATCTTCACAAGGTTCTAATAAGTGTTTTCCACAATTGAATTCATTTGACAATCTTGCAGCATCGGCAACGCAGATGATGTTGTCTAAGTGGAATAGTTCTGGTAATCCTCTAGAATATAGTGTTTCATTGGCGTAAGTAATGGTTTGCGCAATGGGGATTGGTTCGCAAATACCACTTGCTTCAATGATGATGTAATCAAACTTATTGGATGAGGCTAAGGCTGAGAGTTGTTGTAAAAGATCTAGTTTTAGTGTGCAACAAATACAGCCATTGGTAAGACCTACAACGTCTGTGTCTTCTTTTTGAATTTGTGCATTTTTATCAATTAGTTTTTGATCAACATTGATTTCACCAATATCATTGACAATGATCGCAACTTTATATCCTTCTTGATTTTTTAGAATGTGATTTAATAAAGTGGTTTTGCCAGCTCCTAAATAGCCAGTTAATAATAAAATAGGTATCGATTTTTTTTTCATTTTTAAAACCTCCTTTACTTATTGTATAATATTTGCGATAAAAAGGAGTAAATTTTTTATGACAATTTTATATACATCTTTCCATATATTGGATTTAGACAATGATACAGTACAAAAAAAAGAGATGCCTGAGGAATTCCAAGATTTTGTGAAAGAATATATTGAGTATGCGAACTCAAATGAGAAAAATAAAATGTATACTATTCATGATGAACAAACACAAGTTGTTTCGTGTATTCGTCAAATGGCATTGAATCAAGAAAAATGTGAAGTTCTTACAGATAGTATTGCAGATAAGCTTTTGATGAGCGAAAAACTTGCGCAGGCAAAAATCTATCGCATGGGTTCTAATGTGAAAAAGGGAAGTCTAATTCAGGCTTTGGTACAAAATAGTAGTGATGAACTTTTATTTGTGGTTGCCAAAGTGGAACATTCAAAATGGTATGATGGAAGTGATTTATCAAAGAAGTATGGATTTTCAGGAGATAAGAAATCATTGTGGAAATCAGCTGTATTTTCAATGTATGAAATTAATTCGCATATTGTATTTAAAGATGTTAAGGCATATTCAGATACTATGGCAAAATATTGGACAGTTTCATTCTTGGAGTTAGATGAAGCTAGGGATGATGCCAAAAATACATATTCCGCATTTAAGGCCGTGGATAATGAATTGAGGAGCGCTGTAGAACCTGTTTCTAAAAAGGATTATGTAAAGTTATCGAGTGAATTACAGAATGTGATGAATACACCACAGCAGTTAAACTACAATCAATGTATTGATAATTTAATTGATTCGTATTCTTTTAGTGAAGAAGAAATTGAGAAAGATGTTATTAAAGATTGTTTACTAGCGCTTCCTGAACGTAAAAATTTTGATACAGAATTTAAAGTTGTTCCCGAAAGCTTGAATAATAAACGTACAAAAAAATTCCAGTTATCTCAGGGTATTGAATTAACGATTCGTTCGGATGCCATGGAATATCCAGACAAGATTGTATCGACTGTAGTGGATGGAAAGCGCGTCATTCAAATTGTTTGCGAGGATGATGATACGTATGATGCGTTTGCTTAAAATAAACTGAAAGAATTTCTGTTTGTATAAATACGAAAATAGTGGTTTAATTAGTACATTATTTAAAGGGGGTATTTCAAATGAAAAATAAGAATGCATTAACAATTCTATTATATGTTTTTGCCGTTTTATCATTAGCTTATACGTGTTATGCGGCAATCCAAGCATATAATACGTTTACTTCATATTACAGCACAAATTTAAGTGTGGTGAATTTGGTTTTGTACATGATTACAACGTGTTATGAAAGCATCTGCTTTAGTGTGCTATTCTATGCGTTAGGCGTATTTAGTGAAATGTTTAAGAAGAAGGAAGAAGAGAAATAGTTTTATACTGTTTCTTTTTTTTAGGCAATGATTATGAAGAAAGATTTTAAAGAAGGGGCCAAGGCAGCAACCCCAATTATTTTAGGATATATTCCTGTTGGAATAGCGTATGGCATGTTGGCTAAAGCAACAGGATTAACATTTTTTAGAGCATTGAGCTTTTCATTATTTGTGTATACAGGAGCTGGACAAATGGCTGCTGTCATAATGTTAGCTTAAAATGTGCTTATGTTACTATTGTATTTACAGTCTTTATATAATATTTGCGTCATATTATTATGAGTACGTGTATTATGGAAAAGATGGAGAAAACAAGCTTGCCTATTCGTTTACTTTTATCTTTTGGGATTACAGACGAAGTGTTTGCGATGTCAATGACAGATAAAAAAATCAATAAGCTAACTCCGTCATTCTTTGCAGGACTTGCGCTATTTTCCTATTTATCATGGAATATAGGATCTACTTTAGGTTTCCTCTTTTCAAGTATACTGCCTAGTATCGTATCTAAGAGTTAAGGTGTATCTTTACATACGATGTTTATTGGTTTGTTGGTGCCGAATACTAAGAAGTCGAGTCGCTTATTGTGTGTAGTGATTCTGACAATGGTTGTAAATTGGGTATTAAATCAATTCTTATCGAGTTCATTATCTATTTTGATATCAACACTAGGTTGTGCACTTATTGGAATGTGTTTTATTTCCAAGGAGGATCTACAATGAAATTTGCGATATTGATTTTATTTCTTTGTTTATCAACATATATATCGAGAATGTTGCCGGCTTTGTTTATGGATCGAGTGAAAGTGTCGGGAAAATTTGCGATATTTTTACATTTGATTCCTTATACAGTCATGGCGTCCTTGATTTTTCCAGCTATATTATATGTAGATAAGAATATATGGATTGGCATTCTAGCAAGTGTTGTAGCGGTTATCGCAGCTTTAAAAAATTTACCTGTAATTGGTGTTGTTTTATCGAGTGTGATATCTTGTGTAATATTTTATATGTTTATACTTTCATGAAAATGTAAAATATTTACAATCATATTGTAAATAGTTGCAAATGGTGATATAATTTCGTTGACTTCGAAAGGAAGTTTTAAGAAGGTTTGCGTCAATAGAAATCGTATTTTGCTCCTTCCTCAAGTTCACTAATGATTTCAAAGTTGACGTAATAGATTAGGCCTGAGTGAATCCGGGCCTTTTTGTGTGTTAAAATGGTGTTGGTGATGGTATGGAACGAATTGAAAAACAGATGCAGTTTATTTTGGAAATTGATAAAGAAAAACAAATCAAAAGAAAGACACTTCAAAGCAATGGGAAAGACTTTGAGGATGATGCTCAACATGCTTGGCATATGGCTATTATGACACTATTATTAAGTGAATATTCCAATGAAAAAATTGATGTATTAAAAACAATTTCCATGTTGTTGATTCATGATCTTGTGGAAATTGATGCAGGGGATACCTATGCATATGATGATCAAGGCTTGAAAGTGCAAAATGAAAGAGAGAATTTAGCAGCTAATCGCATTTTTAATTTATTGCCAGAAGATCAGGCAAAGAAAGTATTTGATTTGTGGAATGAATTTGAAGAAAGAAAAACACCCGAAGCTAAGTTTGCCAGAGTGATGGATAATTTTCAGCCTGTTATGTTGAATGCTGTGACGGATGGAAGAATGTGGGCTGAAAATGGTGTGCATCTTGAAAAGATATTAAAGCGAAATGAAAAAACACATGAGGGTAGTGAAGTGTTGTGGAAGTATATGTATGAGCATTTCATTTTGCCAAATGTTAAGAAGGGAAGAATTAAAGAGTAATTCTTCTTTTATTGAGCATACTACTGTACAAAGCAAAGTAGTGGTGATAAACTAGTAGTAAAAGAGGTGATTTGATGAAAAAAGGATTTATCATATTAATTATTTTTATTCTTGTTTGCATTGCAGGAGGTAGCTTTCTTGCAATTCATTTGATTCGTAATATAGAAGTAAATGAAACTTCGATTGTGAAAGAACCATTGAATCATGAGGGGATAGAGAATTTTACTTCTGTTAATTTAGATTTGACAAGTATGGATGTTAAAATTGAGAAATCTAGTGAGAATGCTATTTCTTATCGTTTGCAGGATGTGAAGAAACAAAAACTAGATTATTCTGTTGATGATGGTGTTTTAACCGTAAAAGAAATAATTTCAGATAAACATTTCATCGGGCACGATGATAATGAAGTGATTATTTATACGACAAATGATTCTTTACTTGTGAGTGGCAATCTTGTTGCGGGTGATGTTGAAATTCAAAACGTGGCATTAAAGGATTCTAGAGTGACAAGTGTATCTGGTGATATTTCTATTGAGAACGGAATTTTAAATAATTGTACTTTTGTTACTACAAGTGGAGACATAGAATTTGCTGGGCAATTGGCAGGAGACAATGCATTAGAAACTACATCCGGTGATTTTAGTGCAGAAGATATAAATAATGTTTCAATCACTGCCTCTACAACATCTGGAGATATTGAAATTGGTGAAGAAGAACTTACGGGTTCTGTAACTCGTGTGTTAGGAACAAATAATGCGACCTTAACTTTAAATACGACAAGTGGAGATATTGAAATTAACTAAAAAATTAGGCAAGCGAAATTAATCGTTTGCCTTTAATAATTCTTCTAGAATTTGGACTGCATTTGTAGCAGCTCCTTTACGAATCTGGTCTCCACAGCAGAATAGAGATAATGTATGATTTGTTTCATCCGTGATGTCTTTACGAATTCTTCCAACATAAACTAAATCTTGATTTGTCGTATCTTTTGGCATTGGATAGATTTGATTTTTTGGATCATCTTTTAATAGTACGCCTTCAGCTTTGGATACTAATTCTCTTGCCTCATTGACATCTACTTCATTTTCACATTCGATGGTGATACTTTCAGAGTGAGAACGCCAAATAGGGACACGCACACAAGTACAGTTAACTTTTAAAGCATCATCGTGCCACATTTTTCTTGCCTCATTTTGCATCTTCCATTCTTCCTTTGAGATACCTAAATCGTCAAAATCACCAATTTGAGGAATAAGATTAAATGCGATTTGGTAAGGGAAAGCTTTTGATGGAATATTTTCATCTTCAATTTGGTTCTTTAAATCTTCAATTCCTTGAACACCAGCACCTGATACAGCTTGGAATGTTGTCACAATCATGCGTTTGATGTGGTATTTTTTATGTAAAGCTTGCAAAGCTACAAGGGCAATAATTGTTGCACAGTTTGGATTGGCAATCAAGCCATGATGGTCTTTAATGTCTTCTTTATTCACTTCAGGAATTACTAAAGGAACATCTTTGTCTAAACGGAATGCACTTGAGTTATCAACAACGATACATCCTGCTTCTTTGGCCCATGGCATCCACATTTTTGTGATGTCATTTCCTGTTGCACCTAATACATAGTCAACACCTTGAAAGCTGTCTTTTGTTAATTCTTCAACAATGTGTCCATCGATTTCTTTGTCTTTTGATCTGGCACTAGCCAATAATTTAAGGTCAGCCTGAATGTTTCTTTCTATTAAGCATTCTAACATTTGTTGTCCTACAGCACCTGTAGCACCGGCAATTGCGATTGTTGTCATTCTTCATTTCCTCCTACGAAAGTATCATATATAACTTGGACTGTTTTTGTGAAGTCTTTTTTCTTAACTCCCACTGTAATATTGATTTCATCACTACCTTGGGCAATCATGACAATGTTGATGTTATTTTTACCTAAGGCACCAAATAACTTGCCACTTGTACCTGGCTTATCGGACATGTTTTTACCTACAGTAGAAATTAAAGCTAAATCCTCTTGGACAGTTAATTTATCTGGTTTTAGTTCATCTTTGAAGTGTGCCAAGATTTCATAAAGACTCTCTTCAATTTCTTTTTTCTCTACAACAATATTAAATGAATCAATTCCACTAGGAATGTGTTCAATACTGATGTGGTATTTTTCTAGGATGGATAGGGCTTTACGAATGAAACCAACTTCATTTGACATATGCTTTTTATAAACATAGATAGACATAAAATCCTTTTTACCTGCAATACCTGTAATTGGATATCCACTTTTTACTTTTGAATGTTCTTGGATGATTGTACCAGCGTCTTGAGGACGATTGGTATTTAAAATGTGGATTGGAATGTTAGCTTCTTTAACCGGGAAAATAGCTTCTTCATGTAAAACGCTAGCTCCCATATAGGAAAGTTCTCTTAATTCTGAATATGTGATATGAGTAATTCCTTTTGGATTTTTAACAATCGTAGGATCAGCCATTAAGAATCCAGACACATCGGTCCAGTTTTCATATACGTCGGCATGAAGACATTTTGCTAAAATAGCCCCTGTAATATCGCCTCCGCCACGTGGGAAGACTTGGATGTGTCCATTTGCACTTGTGCCATAGAAGCCTGGGAAAACAAAGTGGTCGTATTGAGCATATTTAGCTTGAAGTTTTGCGCTGGTCGCATCCCAGTCAATGGATTTATCTAATTTAAAACGAATAATATCTTTGGCATCCACAAAGGTATAACCTAGATATTCAGCCATTAATTTAGCACAGAAATATTCACCGCGACTGACGATAACAGCTTGGGACATTTGGTTAAGATTGGTGTAAAAGGCATCCAATTCTTTTTCAATGGGTTGTTTAAGGCCTAATTCATTTTTTATTTCGATGAAACGGTTTTTGATGAGTTTAAAGACACTCGATGCATCAACATGGTATTTTCTGTGGGCATCTAACAAGTAAAGCAAATCCGTGATTTTGTTATCGGCCGCAAAACGTTTTCCAGGAGCCGATACAACAATGTATCGGCGCGTTGGATCTTGTTGGATGATGACTTTAATTTTTTTAAACTGTTCAGCATTTGCGACACTAGAACCACCAAATTTTGTGATTTTTAGCATATGACTACCTCCATAATGCGATAAAACTATTTTTATCTAATTCTTTAACTTTCTTAATGATTGACATATCCTGGTTTTCAATCCAGTAATAGTTTGCTTCTTTCTTTTGAATAGGATAGTAATTCTCTAGGGAGACATCACTGCGAATTAGCCACGTTTCTTTTAATAGAGACGTATCAAATTCTTTTGGTGTTGAATAAACAATTTTTCTTTCTTTATTTTCAAGTGTATCTAAAGCATTCTGTACCATGGCTTGCGCTGTAGGTAATTGGCCAGCGCCCTGACCATAATAGCCGAGTGTATCAAAGCTATGAGATAGGATTTTTTGTGCGTTGTAGTTGCTAGGAACATTGGCTAAAAAATCATTTTCATCCATGCAGCAAGGAGCAATAATAGAAATGATCTTATCATCAATTTGTCTTGATATAGATAAATGACGTATGACTTTATTGTTCATTTTGATGAATTTAATGTCCAACATTTTGATTGTACGAATTCCTGCATAATACGGAATGTCAACGATGGGTGTGTTGAATGCTAAGCTGTTAGAAATCTTTGTCTTATAATATACGTCAACACCATCAATATCGTTAGATGGATCTTTTTCAGCATATCCTTTATTTTGAGCTTCTTTTAAAACGTCTTCGAAATCCAAGTTGTTTTTTTGCATAGAATCTAAAATGTAGTTGCTTGTGCCATTAAAGATACCTTCATAACCTTGTAGTGGTTCCAGTCTTTTTAGTTTTAATAAGGCATCGATAAATGGAATACCACCTGCAACACAAGCTTCTACCTGAATGCTTCCTCCATATTCTTTTTCAAGCTCTAAATAGGTATCGAGATAGGTTGCGACAACAGCTTTGTTTGAGCTGATGACATGTTTTCCTTTTTTCAAAGCTTTTTGAATCAATGTGTTGGCAGGTTCTAATCCATTTAAACATTCAAAAACGATATCAATATCATCTTGAACTACCATATCTTCATTGTTAGAAAAATAAGGTAGGTTTTCTTTTTCTTTACGTACATAAACGTATTTTATTCTGATATCATCTAGTGAATTTGTAAGGATTTCAATTCCTTTTCCGACAACTCCATAACCTAAGATAACTGCGTTCATATAGTTCCTCCTGTATCTTTTTAGAAAACACTTGTTTTTAAAGTGTGAACATTGTATCATATGGAATATAGATTTTCAAGGAGGATTCTCATGAACGATTATATTTCTACAAGAGACGCACACCAAAGCGTTTCCAGCAAGCAAGCCATACTAAATGGAATGAGTCCAGATGGAGGTTTATACGTACTTCCAACTTTAGATAAAATTCATTTAGATTTATCTTTAATATGTTCAAAGTCTTATAAAGAAAATGCCGTTTATATACTTTCACATCTTCTTACAGATTATACGAAGGAAGAATTGGTGGCGTGTGTTGGAAATGCATATGCGAATTCTTTCTCTAAAAAAGAGATTACACCTGTGAAAAAAGTTGATGATGTCTATATTTTAGAACTTTTCCATGGTCCTACATGTGCCTTTAAAGATGTTGCGTTAACTCTTTTACCACAATTAATGTCCTGTGCCTTAAAAACTACGAACCAAAAAGCATTGATTTTAACTGCCACAAGTGGAGATACAGGTAAAGCGGCTTTATCAGGGTTTTGTGATGTAGAAAATATTGGTATTAATGTTTTCTATCCATATAAAAAGGTTAGTGCCATTCAATATCGTCAGATGGTTACGCAAAAAGGAAAGAATGTGAATGTGTTTGGAATTCAAGGCAATTTTGATGATGCGCAAAGCCAAGTAAAACGTCTATTCTTAGATGAAGAACTGAATGCGTATTGTGCGAAACAAAATATTCTTTTGACAAGTGCCAATTCCATTAACGTGGGTCGTCTAGTTCCTCAAATCGTTTACTATTTTGATAGCTACAAACAATTAGTGCATCAAGGTGCTATCAAATTAGGGGATAAAGTTTCATTTAGTGTTCCAACTGGAAACTTTGGAAATGTTTTAGCTGGATATTATGCGTATTTAATGGGGTTGCCAGTAGAAAAGTTCTATGTTGCCAGCAATGCGAATCGTGTGTTAACAGATTTTTTAACGACAGGTATCTATGATCGAAATCGAGATTTTATCCAGACTATTTCACCAAGTATGGATATTTTGATTAGTTCAAACTTAGAAAGATTATTGTATTATGCATCAAATAAGGATACACAAAAAGTATCGAAATGGATGCAGGAATTAAATGAAAAGGGTCGTTATCAGATTGATGATGAAACTTTTAAAACCATTCAAAACTTATTTGCGTGTGGCAGTGTAGATGACAAAGAAACGAGTGAAGAAATCAAATTGGTTTATGATAAGACAAACTATGTTTTAGATCCACATTCGGCCATTGCGTACAAAGTCGCAAAAGAATGTAAAGATCGTCCTATTGTTTCTTTGGCTACAGCTTCACCTTATAAATTCAGTCAAGATGTTTTGAAAGCATTAGGATATACAGAAGATAATGAATGGATGGCTATGCAAGATTTATCAAAATATTGTCAAGATGCAATTCCTATTCAATTAAAGGAGCTTCAAGACTTAGATGTTTTACATGATCGTGTTATAGATGTAGCATCTATGAAAGATGTGGTATGTGAAAGTACAAAAGAGGTATTCCATGATTAGTGTGTGTGTCCCAGCAACAAGCGCAAATTGTTGCGTGGGATTTGATTGTCTTGGTATGGCTGTAGACTGGTGGGCTCACTTTACTTTTGAAGAAAGTGATACGTTGATTGTAGAAGGTTGTCCGGATGAATTTAAAGGAAAAAACAATTTAGTCGTGCAAGCCTTTTATACAACTTGTGACTATTTACATTTGGAATATCCGACTTTTAAACTAACGATAGATACAGATGTTCCTTTTGCACGTGGCTTGGGTTCAAGTTCAACGTGTGTTGTTGCGGGAATCTTAGCTTGTGATGCATGGTTTAAAAAGGGTATGGACAAGATGGAAATCTTAAAGATTGCCACAAGTATAGAGGGACATCCAGATAATGTAGCCCCAGCGATTTTTGGTCAGGCTACAGCTTGTTTTATGGAAAGAGAAGATGTGAAAATGAGTCTTGTTCCATGTGCAAACTACTATTGTTTGGCCATTGTACCTCGTTATGAAGTAAAAACTTCTCAGGCAAGAAAGGTTTTGCCGACTGGAATGGCATTTAAAGATTGTGTTTCACAAGTATCGCATGCACTAGTCTTTATTCAAGCTTTGCAGCAGGGGAATGAGTCTTTACTTGCAAGTTCTTGCAGGGATTTGTTGCATGAACCATATCGTAGGCAATTTATTAAGGAATATGATAGGATAAAGAAGTATTGTGATTTAAAACAACTTCCAATGTGGATTTCAGGAAGTGGTTCAACTATGATGGTTGTTTCGTTAGAAAAATCTCATTTGGTTGAATTATCCAAGATTTTAGAATCTTGTTTTAGTGAATTGGATTATAGATTTTTAACTATAGCCAAAGAGGGGGCGTTTATAAAATATGAGTAAATATTATGTTGTGAGCGGCGATATTTTACCAGATGTTTTAGAACAAGTTATGCAGGCACGTATTTTATTACAGTCGGGCAAGGCAAAAAGAATTAGTGAAGCTGTTAAAATGGTTGGTATTTCGCGTGGCACATATTATAAATATAAGGATGCTGTTTTTTCATTTAATGCAGAACAATCGAATCGTAAGGCAATTATTTCGATGATTTTAAGAAATGAAAAGGGCACACTTTCTAAAGTTTTATCGTTAGTATCTGTAAAACAAGTTAATGTTTTAGCTATTAACCAAACGATTCCTATTAATGGGATTGCCAACGTAGCACTTACTTTAGATATTAGTGATTTAGAAATCAGTATTCAGTCTTTAGTTAGTTTGATTGAGGCTATGCCAATGGTAGAAAAGGCTGATTTGGTAGCAGTAGAATAATGAGACGTGTTTTAAGTTTTATATTTGGCTGGTGCTTTATCATTGTTTGTGTTGTGTTTAGTATCAAAAGTACGGCATTAAATCCAGATTTTTATATTCCTAAATATGAAGAGATGGATTTGGCTAGTGATATTGGTGTTTCTAAGAAAGATTTGAATCAAAGTATTCGTTTATTGTTGGAATATTTAGATGATAAACGGGCGGATATAAAGGGACATATCACATGGTATGGTGTATCTCAAGAAACTTTTAATGAAAAAGAAACGAGTCATATGGTGGATGTAAAGGCGTTGTATCAGAATGCTTTAAGGGTTGCTAAAACAGCGCTTATTATTCTAGTGTTGATTGTTTTATATTTTTACTGGAATGAAACAGAATGCATGTTTGCGTATTTGAGTAAAGGTTTTTTAACGGCCATGTTTACATTCATATTCATGCTTGTATTTTTTGGGTTTTGGATCTTTACAGATTTTACGAGTTTCTGGACATGGTTTCACACGATTTTCTTTTCAAATCAATTGTGGCTGTTAGACCCCAATACGGATTTCATGATTTGTATGCTTCCAGAAACAATTTTTTATAAGCTGGTACTTGCTTGTGTAATTAAAGTGATTGGTTTTGTTGTTCTGGCAAGTGGATTGGCTATTTATTATATGGTGAAAAAGGCACCGATAGGTTTTGAAAGATGATTGTACTTGCGTCTAAATCTCCACGAAGGAAAGAGATATTAAAAGATTTGGGCTATGATTTTATTGTTTGTCCAGCCAAAAAGGATGAAGTGTTTGATTTAAGTTTAGGTTTGGATGAGGCTTTAAAAAAGGTGGCTGAATCCAAGGCAAAAGAAGTAAGAGAATTCTTTTCAGATTCGATTATTATATCGGCAGATACGATCGTATGTTTGGATCAAAAAATATTGGGTAAACCAAAATCAAAAGAGGATGCGATAAAGACGTTGAACGCATTATCAAATCGTAAGCATCAAGTAAAAACGGGTGTTTGTGTAATCTATAAAAATCAAACTTTTCTACATGTCGAAACGACGGATGTTTATTTTAAGAAACTTACAGAACAAGATATTATGTCGTATGTAAATAGTGGGAAATGTATGGATAAAGCAGGCTCTTATGGTATACAGGAATGTGATTTTGTGGATCATATTGAAGGTGATTATACCAATGTGGTAGGTTTACCAAAATATGTGGTGGAATCAATAATGAAAGACGTTGCACTCTAGTTATAGAAATGATAAAATAGCGAGGTAATAATTAGAGGAGGAACATATAAATGTCTAATGTTATTAATAAAAAAGATTTAGCTGAAAAATTGGCTGAAGAATTCGGTTGTTCAAAAAAAGATGCAACAGCTTATGTTCAATTCGTATTCGATACAGTAGCGGATACTTTAAAAGATAATGGTACTGTAGATGTATTCGGATTTGGTAAATTCTCAATTAGCGAAAGAGCAGCTCGTACTGGTATCAATCCAGCTACTAAAGAAAAAATTGAAATTGCTGCAAGCAAATCTGTAAAATTTAAAGCTAGCAAAGCTTTGAAAGACGCTGTTAAGTAAGAAGATTCGATAATGAATCTTCTTTTTTTTCATGTTATAATATTGAATACAAAATTAAGATAATTGAGAGGAGAATTCGATGAGTTTACCAATTTATGTAATTGGACACAAAAACCCTGATACAGATTCAATTTGTGCTGCTTTAGCTCTTGCAGAATTAAAAAGACAGACTGGAATCAATGCGGTAGCTGCTCGTTTGGGGACTTTGAATCCAGAAACTAAATTTATATTAGATAAATTACATGTAAATATGCCAGTTTTATTAACGACTGCACGTTCAACGTTGGAAGAAATTGAAATTGATGATGCGGTGACAATTGAAGAAGGGCAAACGATTCGTCGTGCATGGGATTTATGCTTAGAAAATCATGTAAAGACTTTATATGTTGTTGATGATAAAAATGAATATAAGGGCATGGTTACTTTGGGTGATGTTTCTAAGATTCAGATGCAGGATTTAAATATTACGAGTGAATTATTAAAAGAAACACCATTAGAAAATTTAGTTGCCAGTGTAAAGGGTTCTTTTATTTTAAAGGGAAATCTTGAAAGAAGTGGATTCGTTCGTATTGCAGACAAACGCTTGATGGATAGAGATCTAAAAGGTGCCATCATGGTTTTAAATGATCATGAAGATAGTATGATTAAGAGTATGGCAAAGGGTTGTGCTGTTATTGTCGTGGCAGAAAACTTTGTTCCAAATAGCTATATTATTGAAATGGCAAAACAAATGGGAGTTACTTTAATTAGTACGCCTTATAATATTATGAAAATCATTCAAATGATTTATCGTTCGATTCCGGTTGAATTGATTATGACTCCGGCTAATAAAGTGATTCGCTTTAATAAAAGTGAATATGTAGAGGATGTGGAACGTGAAATGTTGAAGACGCGTCACTCATCTTATCCTGTTGTATTCCAGAAAAAAATATTGGGGTCTGTTGCTCGATATAACTTATTGAAGGCTGAAAAGAAACAGTTTATTCTTGTGGATCATAATGAAAAGAAACAGAGTATCAGCGATATTGAAACGGCGAATATTGTAGAGATTGTGGATCACCATCGTATTGGTGATATTGAAACAGATCGTCCAATTGTTTTTAGAAATATGATAGTAGGTAGTTCTTGTACGATTGTTGGATTGATGTATGCAGAATATGGTGTTAAAATGCCTGAAATCATCGCAAAATTGATTGCGTATGGCATGATTAGTGATACAATGAATTTTAATTCACCAACATGTACGACAATTGATCGTAATTTGGCAAAACGTTTATCAAGTGAATATGGTATTGATTTTGATGCGATGGCTAAAGAATTATTCGAAAATACGGCTACGATTCGTGGAAAAGAATTCAAGAATATTCTTTACAATGATGTTAAGGAATATATGTTGAGTGGATATCATATTGCGGTAAGTCAGGTTTTTACGTTTGATTTGAGTATTGTGGATGAAATTAAAGAGGATTTCTTGAAGTACATGGATGAACAAAACAAGATACATGAATATGATTTGATGTTGATGGTTATCACTAATGTCGAAGGTCGTGGCTCACGTTTCTTATATGTAGGTAAGTTATCGCATTTTGTTCGTGATGTTGTAGAAGAATTCAAGGATCAAGGATTTGTTTCTCGTAAAAAACAAATTGTGCCTCGTTTAGCACAAGAACTGGCATAAAGGGGGATTTAATATGGCAGTAGAAAAAAGATTAATGCATTATGCATCATTTGACACACAGTCAAGTGAAGAAAGTACAAGTGCACCTAGCACTGAAAAACAATTGGTTTTAGCTCGTGAATTAAAGGCTGAATGTGAAAAAATAGGCTTTGATTCTGTTGAATTAACTGATACAGGTATTGTGTATGCATACTTAAATGCGAATACAGATAAAAAGATGGATCGTATTGGGTTTATTGCACATATGGACACGGCAAGTGAAATTACGGGGGCGAATGTAAAGTGTCGTGTAATTTCAAAATATGATGGAAATGCAATTCAATTAAATGAAGAGTATTCCATGTCTAAAGAAGAATTTCCGGCTTTGGCAAACTGCATTGGAGATGATTTGATTGTTACAGATGGAACGACATTACTTGGTGCAGATGATAAAGCAGGAATTGCGATTATTTTAGAGGCTATGGAACAGTTGATTCAATCTGAAAAGGAACATGGATTTATTGCGGTTGCTTTTACTCCAGATGAAGAAGTAGGTCGTGGTGTCGAAAACTTTGAGTTAGATAAGTTTGCCGTGGATTACGCGTTCACAATTGATGGTGATCGTATTGATTCTGTTGATTATGAGACATTTAATGCAGCACAAGCTGTTGTCACATTTGATGGTACAAGCATTCATCCTGGAGATGCCAAGGATCGTATGGTCAATGCGAGTTTATTAGCAATGGAATATGCTTCGAGTCTTCCAAAAAAACAAACACCTTCACATACACAGGGACGTCAAGGATTCTATCATTTAGTGGGTATGGAAGGAATTTGTGAAGATGCAAAATTAACTTATATTCTTCGTAATCACAGTAAACAAAGTTTTATTGCACAAAAACAGAAGATGGAAGCAATTGCGGATAAGATGAATGAAAAATACGGAAGCCGTGTTCATGTATCGATTCGTGATCAATATGAAAACATGCGTCAATATATGCATGGGGATATGCGTAGTGTGAATAAGGCAAAATATGCATTGCGTCAATGTGATGTAACACCAGTTAGTACACCAATTCGTGGTGGAACAGATGGTGCAATGTTGACGGCAAGAGGATTAATTTGTCCAAACTTAGGTACGGGTTCATTTAATCATCATGGTCGTTTTGAATTCGCAAGTATTCAAAAGATGGAAAAGATGGTTGAAATCGTATTAAAAATCGTTGGGTAGGAGGTTGTCATGGATTACGCTAAGGAAGCTTTAAGGTTACATGCTAAGTGGAATGGTAAATTAGAAACCGTTCCAAAAATGAAGATTGAAAATAGAGATGATTTATCGATTGCTTACACACCGGGTGTTGCGGCACCTTGTTTAGAAATCGAAAAAGATAAAAAGAACAGCTATGTCTATACGGGTAGAGCACATACTGTTGCGGTTATTAGTGATGGTAGTGCGGTTTTGGGATTAGGAAATATTGGTCCTGAAGCAGGTATGCCGGTAATGGAAGGTAAATGCGTATTGTTTAAGGCGCTAGGAAATGTGGATGCCGTTCCATTATGCTTAAATACACAAGATACAGATGAATTGGTTCAGATTATTTCGAGCTTAGAGCCTAGCTTTGGTGGAATCAACTTAGAAGATATTGCGGCTCCGCGTTGTTTTGAAGTTGAAAAAAGATTACAGGAAAAAATGAATATTCCTGTTTTCCATGATGATCAGCATGGTACAGCTATTGTAGTTTGTGCTGCTTTGGTAAATGCTTTGAAATTGGCTGAAAAACAAAATCCAACAATCGTAATCAATGGTGCTGGCAGTGCTGGTGTTGCGATTGCGACTTTGATTTTAAAGATTGGTTTGGGTAATGTTATTTTAGTGGATAAACAAGGTATCTTAACAGCCGATATGGATTTAACAAGTGGTCAAAGAGGATTGATTGACAAGTTAAACAAAGAAGGAAAAACGGGTTCTTTAAAGGATGCATTAGTTGGCGCAGATGTATTTATTGGTGTTAGTGCAGGTCATATCGTATCTAAAGAAATGATTGCGTCTATGAATGAAAAGGCAATTGTATTCCCAATGGCTAATCCAGTTCCTGAAATTGAGCCGGAAGACGCAAAAGAAGCTGGTGCCTATATTGTGGGTACGGGTCGTAGTGATCATCCAAACCAAATCAATAATGTGTTGGCTTTCCCGGGCATCTTTAAAGGTGCATTAAAAGCAGGTGCTACTTGTATCAATGATGCGATGAAAGAAGCGGCTGTTTATGCGATCAGTTCAATGATTACAGAAGATATGTTGGATAGTGAACATATTATTGTTTCCGCTTTAGATCCAAGAGTTGCAGATGTTGTGGCTCAAGCCGTTGCAGATGCGGCAAAAGAAAGTGGTGTAGTGCGTGAGTAGAGTTGGTATTGTTGCAGAAGGTGGAGGTACTAAGGCTGCTTATTCTGCAGGAGTATTAAAATGTTTACTCGAACGCGACATTATTCTTCCTTATTGTGTAGGAATTAGTGCTGGTACAGAAATTTTATTGAGTTATGTTTCAAAACAGGTAGATCGTTTAGAGGTTACAGGTATTGATGCACCTTGTCAAAAGGGTGTAGTTGGGTGGCGACCATTCTTTAAAGAAGGTTCGATCTTTGGCATTGAAGCTACGTATGATTTTATTGAGTCTAGAGTTCCATTGGATTTAGAGGCTTTCCAAAATAGTGAAACGCAAATGGAAGTAGGATTGTATAATCTAAAAAAGCATAAGGTAGAATATTTTAATAAGAGTCATATTGATAAAGATGAAACATTGATCAAGGCAAGTTGTGCTTTGTTGCTTCTAGCTAAACCTTATAAGTTTAATGGGGAAATGTGGATGGATGCTGGTCTTGTAGATATGATTAGTATTGAACAAAGTCTTCGTGCTGGAAACGATAAGCATATAGTGATTTCTACAAAGGAAGAGGGCTATGTTCGTAAGCCGGCTCCTAAATGGCAATTGTGGCTTTCAAACTTGGTTTATAAGGACAAACAAATTACAGATGATTTAAGAAATCGTCATGTTCGCTATAAGGAACAGTGGGATAAAATTGCTGAACTTGAAAAAGAGGGTAAGGCATTGGTTTTACGTCCTCATAAAGATCTTGGAGTCACTCGTTATACAACAGATCCAGAAAAATTGGGTCCTTGGTTTCAATTAGGATATGATGAAACTCTAGAGCGTATAGATCAAATCAAAGAATTCATTAAATAGAAAAACCTGGTTTTCCAGGTTTTTCTTTTGCCACAACAATCATTTAAGGAGGTGTATTGTGGCATTAGTGACCACATTGTGCGAAGTGCCATATGTTTTAAACTACTAGAAAAGAGATTGTAGTCACATTTCTTATTATAGAAGTTCAATGTGAATTTATTATTAAAAATCAAAAATTCTTTTAAAAAGATTAGAAAGAGGCTATTATTAAGATATGAATGGTTATTTTTTTGATATGGACGGAACACTTTATAATAACAGGTTCCATGAAGTGAGTGAGAAAACTTTTAAAATGTTAAATGAACTACAAAGCCAAGGACACTTTGTAGCTTTATCAACGAGTCGTTGTCAATCTGAATTAAAGAATCTTCCTTCTTGTATGCGTTCATTTCAATTTGATTGTATGATCAGTGATGGTGGTGCTTTAATTTTGGATAAACATAAAGAGATTCTTGAAATGAATTGCATTCCAAAAGAAACAATGAGAAGTATAGATCAATTTTGTAAAGAACGAAACTTGGAATATCGTTACAGTACACGTGGGGGAAATTATTTTGGTACGCCATATTCTAGTTTTGCGCATAATATATATTTTGAGTTGTATCTAAACAGTCCAGTTTATAAACCTTATAAAGAGGATGAAGTGTTGAATGTTTTACTTTTTTGCCAAGGAGAAACAAAAGAGGCGTTAAGACCTTTGATTAAGAATTTAGGGTATGTTGAATATCCTGATTGTTTTGAATTGCGTGCGAATCAAGTAGATAAGGCAACGGCTGTGAAAAAAATCATAGATGCTCATGCATTTGAAACAACGTATTGTTTTGGGGATGGAACCAATGACATTGATATGTTGAAGCTTGCCGATGTGGGTGTAGCGATGGGCAATGCGTGTGATGCATTAAAAGAAGTTAGTGATGTTGTGATTGGAAGAGTGGATGAGGATGGCATCTACAATTTCTTAATGGGAAAATAAAAGCTGAATAGGAGGAGAATAAGATGGATTATATTTTAGAGAATGATGTATTGAAGTTGGAGTGTACAGAAAAGGGTGGCGAAATGCTGCACTTAGTAAAGAAGAGTACAAATCATGAAACTTTATATCAAGGAGATCAGGGGTGGTCTGGTAGAAATCCTTCTTTATTTCCAATGGTAGGAAATACGTATACAAAGGATTATAAGATTGATGGTAAAAAATATGCGATGAAAAATCATGGCTTGATTCGTTATGCGACTTTAAAGGGTGAAAGTAAAGAAGATGAACTTGTATTTTGCTTAGATGCGAATGAGGAAACGTTAGCTCAATATCCTTTTAATTTTCATTTTGAGATTGGATATAAATTGGATGGAAATAAAGTTTTAATTCAGTATCATGTAAAAAATAATGACTCTAAGGATATGCCTTTTGGGTTTGGTTTGCATCCTGCTTTTAAATTGGATGATGAATTTTCTACGTATACTTTGGCATTTGAAAAAGAAGAAAATACGAAACAATTGTTGTTTGATCCTAGCTACGAAAAGAATGTAGAGTATCAGGATGTTGTATTTAAAGAATGGAAATTGTCTAGAGAAGATGTACAGAAGTATGCGACGATTATTTATAAGGATTTAAAATCAAATTATGTAACTTTAAAACATGGAGATGAAGAAGTGGTTCGTGTATCGATTGAGGGATATCCATATTTGGCTTTATGGACTCATGATAGTGCATCGGATTTCTTATGCATTGAACCTTGGTATTCACATGGGGATTTCGAAAAAGAAACACCAGATTTCTATCATAGAGAAGGAACTATGGTTTTAAAACCAAATGAAGAGTGGTCTTGTTCATACTGGATTGAGGTACTTTAAGAAGGAGAAATCCTTCTTTTTTAATAAAAATTTGTCTTTTTAAAGAACAAATTTGCACTTTTTAGTTTACTTTCATCTAAAATCTTTTATTTTAGTTAAAAACGGTTATAATGAAATTAGTTCAGAAGGAGAAAGAAAAATGTTCGGAAAAGAAAAATCAACTTGGGAAGAATTAAGTGGTATTTTTACTGCACAGGAGATCTACCAACAACCTGCCACTTGGGCAAAAACAATTGCTCAAATCAAAAATGAAAAGGAAGCTTTAAAGAAATTCATGGAACCTGTATTAAGTGATCCAGATTGTGATATCGTGTTTACAGGTGCTGGAACAAGTGAATATGTAGGTAATGCATTATATTCATATGTTAACCGTTATACTGGTTACCATGCAAAATCATATGCTTCTACTGATTTAGTAGAAACTCCAGAAAACTATTTATCAAGAAACAAAAAGACTTTATTAGTGAACTTTGGTCGTTCAGGAAACTCTCCTGAAAGTGTTGGCTCAGTACAAGTTGCTGATGAAGTATGTAAGGAAAATGTGTATCATTTATTCATTACATGTAACAAAGATGGAGCTTTAGCAAAAGCGGCTGCTACTCGTGACAATGCTTACGATATTAACTTAACACCAGAAACACATGACCAGTCTTTCGCAATGACTTCAAGTTTCTCTAACATGATGTTAGCTGCATTATTATGTTTCCGTTTAGATGATATTGATGAAGTTGCAAAAGAAATGGAAAGTGTTATTGCACAAGGTCAAAAATTTGTTGATGAAGGATACAAAGTATGTGAAAATTTAGTTGCTGACTTTGCGGAATTTAACCGTATTGTATACTTAGGTGCAAATACATTGAAGGGTATTGCTCAAGAAAGTCAATTAAAAATTTGTGAATTAACTGCTGGTACAGTTACAACTACATTTGATAGTCCAATGGGATTCCGTCATGGACCTAAATCAGTTATCAACGATGAATGTTTAACAGTTGTTTATTTATCAGATGATGAATATCAAAGACAATATGAATATGACATTATTAAAGAAATGAGTGGACAACGCAAAAAGAACCGTTTAGTTGCTGTTTCTAGCCATGCAGATGCTGAAATCGAAGGATTAGTAGATACATTCATTAACTTTGATTTAGATGCACCTAAAGATAATATTTTCTTAGGATTTGACTATATTTTAGTTGCTCAGGTTATCGCATTATTTAAATCATTGAGCTACAAGATTACACCAGACAATCCATGTCCAACAGGTGAAGTAAACCGTGTTGTTAAGGGTGTTACTATTTACCCATATACTGCAAAGTAAGAATTCAGAGGAGAAAACAGAAGATGATAGGATTAATTGTTACTGGTCATGGCCACTTTGCGACAGGTTTAACTACAAGCTTAAACTTGATTGCTGGAGATGCTAAAGATTATGTTGCTGTAGATTTTGAAGCTACAGATTCAACGGATGATTTAGCAAAAAAATTAACAGATGCTATGAATTCATTGAAGGACTGCGAAGGAATTATTGTGTTAAGCGATTTGGCTGGTGGTTCTCCATTTAAAACGGCTGTTGAAATTGGATTCCCAAGAGGAAACGTAGAAGTTGTTGCAGGTACAAACTTAGGTATGTTAGTTGAAATCAACTTAACTCGAACTTTCTCTGAAGATGTTCATGCTTTAGCTGAATCAGCTTGCAATGTTGGAAAAGACCAAGTTATGCGTTATGTATTCCAACACGTTGAACAAAACGACGATTTTTCAGATGGCATTTAATATTTAAGCTAGGCTTTGCCTGGCTTTTTTCTTTTGTAAAAACTTTTCAAATATCTGAAAATGAGGTATGATATTTTTACATGCGGAGGTATTTAGAATGGATTATAAAACTAGAATTGAGGCATCTATTCAAGAGCATTTAGATGCATATATGGATATTGTAAAAACATTATATGATAATCCGGAAACAGGGTTTGAGGAATATGAAACACAGAAGGTATTGGTGAAATATTTAAAAGATGCAGGCTTTGATGTAAAGCCTAGCGTAGTGGTTGATACAGATTTTGTGGCTGAATATAAATCGGGTAAAGAAGGGCCAACAATTGCTTATATGTGTGAATATGATGCACTTCCCGAAGTTGGACATGGATGTGGACATAATCTGATTGCTGGTATTGGTATTGCGGCTGGTGAAGCCTTGAAGAGTGTTATAGATGAAATTGGTGGAATTGTACGTGTTGTGGGTACGCCTGGTGAAGAAAACTTTGGTGGAAAAGTTAAGATGAGTGAAGCTGGGGTATTTGATGATGTAGATGCAGCTTTAATGGTTCATCCAAGTACAGAAAATGGTGTCGGATCAAGATCATTGGCTATTTTACCAATTAAGTATGAATTCTTTGGCAAAAATGCGCATGGATGTCGTCCTCAAGAGGGACACAGTGCATTAGACGCAGCTATCAGTACATATACACAGATTTCAATGTTACGTCAATTTGTGACTCCAGGATCATATATTCATGGAATTATTCGTGATGGTGGTTTAGCTGCCAATGTAATTCCTGCTTATGCAAGTATGGAGTATTATTTTAGAGCAACTACAATGGCATATTGTAAAGAGATTGCAGCTCGTGCAGAGGATTGTGTAAAGGGATCATGTACTGCAAGTCAAACAACTTACAAAACAAGCATGTATGAATGTCCTTATGAAGATACAAAAATCAACTATACGCTAGCTGATATGTTGACAGAAAAATATAAAGAGCTAGGAGTTGAGCAAATTAATCCGGTTGATGAAGTTCCATGTGGTTCTACAGATGTTGGAAGTGTAAGTTATGTTTGTCCAACAATTCAGGGAACGATTAAGATTGCAGATTGCTCAGTTGCTGGTCATTCTAAAGAAATGGCGGCTGCAACAATTAGTGAAGATGGAAAAGCTGGATTAGTAACAGCAGCTACAGCTATTGCGTTAATCGGTTTAGATTTGATTACTGAACCTGAAAAGTTAGAAAAAGTAAAAAAAGAGTTTAAAGAAGGGACATGCTAATGTCCTTTTATTTTGTGAAAAGGTTTTCAAAAAGGGTTTTTAAATGGCTTAACTAGCAATTTGGTGACTTTGCTATAATTCTGCGTTTTATCACTTACAC
>ENA-ORSA01000042-ORSA01000042.1-human-gut-metagenome-genome-assembly--contig:-NODE-42-length-140488-cov-38.604744_pt1 | contig 140488 bp, 120 predicted proteins | sample MGYA00242179_ERZ509142 | MGnify/ENA primary metagenome ERZ509142 (study PRJEB26280, sample SAMEA2338659) | human gut metagenome | biome: human gut; feature: human-associated habitat; material... | reverse complement strand
ATTGTATCATAGGAGGCCTCTTTTTTCTATTGTCCGTTTTTACTGGACTTGTTCAACCAGTCTTCCTGCTCTTTTTTACTTTATCTACTGACCCCAACCAACTACCCCGCCACACACAGCCACACGGCTGTTAACTGGCTCGGAGCACTGATGTAAACAGATTTATTTTGTGATGGTTAAATCAACGACTCTGCTGCATACAGATGTATCGGTTATTATATTTGTTTGTTCTAGTCCAAATCGGCATAGCATAAATCAAATCCCCTGAAGATCGAAAATTTTGATTTTCAGGGGATTTTTGTATGATTTTAAAGTTACTGTACGATAAATGATATTGCTTTCTGCAAATAAGTGCGTATAATGTCGTAGAGTTATCTCATCAATGAAATAACCATATTCCTATTTTTCGCCTAATTATAGCACAATAATCCTAAATTTGCAATGACTATTTAGCAAATAGACTCATTTTTATTATAAAATTTTTTCATTCTAAAAAGTGATGAGGAAAATAGCGTAATATCAACGTTTTTTGATGCTTGTCCCGAATATACACAACATTTATTTTTTCAAATAGCCAAAACAAATGACGTTGGAGGTAATTTTTATGTCAGCGAAGAAGCAAAAGGCCGTAATTACTGCAAGACAAATCAAAAGGTGTTTGCCCCCTGCTAATTTAAATCCTGCCGGGCACAGAGACAGCAAAAATCTACGGGTAAAAGTAACTGTCGTAAACGCTCAATCACATGAAAAAACGCTTGAATATTACTGCAAAGACTGGCTTTCGGTAATAAAAACAAGGATAAAAGACTCGACATACATTAAATATTTCAATATTGTTAATAACTACATCTTACCTTTTTTGGGTGAGATGCATCCGGAAGAAATAAATGACCTTGTTATTATGAAATTCGGAAACACGCTTTTGGAATCGGGATCAAAGAACAATAACCCGCTTTCTCCCAAGACTGTAAAAGATATACTGCTTGTTTTAAATTCTGTGATGAAACACATCAGACTTTTTTATAAGCGTGATCTCCCGCCGGTAAACATAACATACCCGAAGCGTCCCAAAAGAGATATAAGAGTCCTCACCGCCGAGGAGCAGAAAAGGCTGGTTGAATATTTGACAGTTGATATCGACAACTGCAAATTCGGGGTCATACTCGCTATGTATACCGGACTTAGGATCGGCGAAATATGTGCGCTGAAATGGGGTGAAATATCAATAGAAAACGGTGTGATACATATATGTCATACCATGCAGCGACTTCAAAAAGCCGATTCAGACATCGGAAATAAAACAGAGGTTCTGATAAGTTCTCCGAAAAGCGACTCTTCCGACAGATGGATACCAATGACTGATAATGTGCGTGAATTGTGCACAGCAATGAGAATAGGATCGCCGGAGGCATATGTCTTGACCGGGAGCAGCATGCATTTTATGGAACCCAGGAATTTGCAGTATCGGTTCTCAAAGTACACAAGGGATTGCGGAATAAGCGGGGTCACGTTTCACACATTACGTCACACTTTTGCGACACGATGTGTTGAAGTTGGCTTTGAAATAAAATCATTGAGTGAAATTCTCGGCCACTCAGATGTTAAAATAACGCTCAACAGGTATGTTCACTCCTCATCGAAGATGAAAAAAGAGAATATGGACAAACTTTCAACAATCGGCTTCTAAAATCGAATCAAAGCTTTATTTGATGAGATAACTCTACGAAAACTGACAAGTATTGTGTATAAAACGGGTGTTCTCATTCGTTTTTTTATATTTTTTATGAGCTGTTTGACAGCTATGATGCCACTCGGGTGTCATATAGGAGATTTGTGGGGAAAACAGGAAGAGAGGAGACCGGGAATACTGAAAAGCGGGGGCTTTTCGGTATGTGGTTGCTATGAAAACGGGAAACGCACAGTATTTATCAAATGCGGCAGAGGTCTATGTATCTGAAATTTCGAAAAGAATTTGTCCTGGGCTCATAAGAGCTTCGGGAGAAAGGACATACCGGTTTTTCAAACGAGCCTTCGATTTATCGAAAGATAATATCGTGGGTCTCGTTTTGTTTTTATCGGAGTCTGTATTTAAGATGAAATCGGCGCGTTGCCGGAATAAATCGCACGAATTTGCCTGTATATGTAGGACGCTTGGATTGGAATCGCGATGCGTACCGCAAGTATACAGCTGTTCTTTTGCAAAGGCAGGTGCGGAATGATGGAATATTCTGTTTTGATGTCGGTATATGCAAAAGAAAAACCGGAGTATTTTGATGAGGCGATTCAAAGTATTTTGAATCAGACCGTCATGACAAATGATTTTGTGATAGTTTGCGACGGCCCGCTGACAGAAGAACTGAATGCCGTGCTTTGCAAACATCTGTCGAAGTATCCCGAAATAATAAAGCCTGTTCGCCTGTCCGAAAATATAGGAACCGGGGCGGCACTGAATGTCGGTGTCGCGCATTGCCGCAACGAGTTGATAGCCAAAATGGATTCAGATGACATATCCGTGCCGACAAGATGCGAACGGCAGCTAAAGGAATTTGCCAAAGATAAAGAGCTAACGGTACTCGGCGGAAATATTATTGAGTTTACGGATAATATAAATAACCCGATAAGCAGACGGCTGGTTCCGTGTGATAACAACGGGATAAGAAGATATGCCAGACGCAGGCAGCCGTTCAACAATATGACGGTCATATATAAAAAAAGTGCGGTTCAAAAGGTCGGCGGTTATAAAGCAATGACGCGCGGGGAGGATTATGATCTGTATATAAGACTCCTACTGAATGATTTTTATTGCCGAAACATTGATGAAAGCCTGGTATATGCACGGATAAAGGACAAGGGATCGGACAGAAGAACCTCATTTGCCACTTATCGCGGATTTATAAAAACCAGGTGGTATGCTTTGAAAACCGGATATTCAAGCATATGGGATTTTGCAGTTGCCTGCGGCGCACAGACAGCAGTGTTTTTGGCGCCGAATTTTTTACAGGAGTATATCTATCGAAGAATACTTCACAAGCCGATGGGATCCGATCAAAAAACAACCGGCACCAATGGAAAAAGATTTATCGGTGAAATCGATACAAATTTTTGATACAGATAAAATGGAGGATAGATCGCAGGTATGGGAAAAGGAAAAAGTCCGTTCAACACATTGGATAACGGCGAGATAACATTGTGGAGTGCGCTGCGGCTGTTGTTGGGTAAGTTCTATTGGCTGCTGCTCTCAGGCGTGCTTTGTGCGATGACGGTTTGGCTCATTACAACATTCCTTATTGCTCCGACATATGAGTCAAGAGTGAGCTTTTATGTCTATAACAATGCAGATAAGGCTGCTCACGCGAGCACAGTAAACAACAGTGATCTTCAGGCCGCAGAGAGTCTTGCAACGACATATTCCAAGATACTTGAAAGCAACTCGGTGCTCGACGCGGTGCTAAAGGATCTCGGAGACAAATCGGACTTGAGCAGAAAAGATCTCAGTGAGATGATTGATGTTTCAGTCATTTCCGATACGCAGCTGCTCGAGGTTGTTATCAAATCCAACAGCGCGGAATTTGCCTGCGATGTAGGAAAATCATTTGCAAATGTTGCGCCGACCGAAATAGTCAGAATAACCAAGGCGGGCGGAGTTGAAGTTGTTGACCGCCCAGAGGTCGCTTCGGAAAAATCCTCGCCGAGAACCGTCTTTGATACCGCAATAGGTTTTCTCATCGGCGTCGTCGGAATGGCGGTCGCGCTTATACTTAAGATGCTTTCGGATACAACGATATATCTGCCGGAGGATATAGAAAATATATCCGGCGTAACTGTTTTGGGTCAGATACCCGAGATAGACGTGTCCGGTGATGAACATACTTATTGGAAACTTACGAAAGGAGGGGTGATACGCTGTGAAAATAAGAAAGATAAAGATGATAAATCGAAAAAAAGCGACGACTGATACTGTTTCAGTCAACAGGAAAAGGCTCATAAACAACGATAGCCCCTTTGCAATAAAAGAGGCATATGTAAAGCTTCGAACCAGCCTGATGTTTTGCATGAAGGCCGACAAAGAAGGTCCGTGCAAGGTCTTTGCGATAACGAGCGCAAATCCCTCGGAGGGAAAAAGCCTTACGGCTGCCAATATTGCGATAAGCTATGCGATGCTCGGCAAAAAGACGCTGCTCATCGACGCAGATATGCGTAAGCCGACTCAGCGCAGACTTTGGAAAGTTGATATATCAACGGGGCTTTGCGATTTCCTTGCTGGTATGGGTCCGCTTGAACTTGTAAAGGTAGAAAATCTGCCATTGTCGATAGTGTGCACCGGCACGATACCGCCCAATCCATCTGAACTTCTTGCTTCGGATATAATGAAGCAGTTTATCAAGCGCTGCACCAAGACTTATGATTACATAATTATTGACACTCCGCCTATAAATACGGTTGCGGATGCGCAGATAATCTCAACATTCGTGGACGGCGTTGTGGTTGTTGCAAAGTCGGGCTCGACCACAACCGATGAATTGAGCATGGCTCTTGAAGCGGTTGATCGCGCAGGCGGAAACCTGTGCGGAGTGGTAGTCAACGATATGAATATGAAATCGCTTAAATACTCCTATAAATACAGATACAGCGATAAGTACGGTTACAAGTACGGCTATAAGTACGGGTATAAATACGGACACAAGTACGGCTACAAATATTCATACAGTGACGGTACAAATAGCACGAATTGAGTGATATTGCAATGGATTTTACATTTGATTATCATTCCCATATACTTCCCGGGTGCGATCATGGAAGCGACGGAATAAAAACATCGCTAAAACAGATAGAAATGGCTAAAAGCGTGGGAATAAAAACCATATGCGCGACCCCACATTTTTATCCGCACAAGGAGAGTGTGGAATCATTTCTTGCGAGGCGGCAAAGAACCTACGAAGCCTTGAAAGCAAATCTGCCGGAGGGTGCGCCGGAGATAATTCTCGGTGCGGAAGTGCTGATCTGCGACGGAATGGATCAGCTCGACGGACATGATCGCCTGTGCCGTCAGGGGACAAAAGAACTGCTGCTTGAGCTTCCGTTCTATAGATGGCCGGAATCGGTATGGGAGACAGTCGACTGTCTCAACGACCGTGATGATATACGGATAGTCATCGCCCATGCCGACAGATACCCGTCGGAAGATATAGAAAGGCTGATAGGCGAGGGGATTCCGCTGCAGCTGAATGTCGAGTGCTTCAAGAATCCTCTGCGGCGAAAATGGTATATATCCTGGATAAAAAAAGGATATGTTAAATATCTCGGCAGCGATATGCATATGCTCGAAACGGGATATAAGGATTGGGTAAAATGCAGAAAGATTTTGGAGAAAAAGGCTAAATGAAAGTGAATGAACAATCCGGAGTAGAACAGAAGCAACCGCTTGTCTCTGTTATTATGCCTGCGTATAACGCCGAAGAGTACATATCGGAAGCGGTGCAGTCGGTGATGGCGCAGACATATACAAATTGGGAGCTTCTGATTTTGGACGACTGTTCAACGGACAGCACAGCAGACAAAGCAAGGTGCTTTTCGGACCTTGACCCGAGAATAACTCTATACAGCAACCCTAAAAATATCGGTGTTGCTCTGACTCGCAACAAAGGGATGGCTCTTGCAAAAGGCAGTTGGGTAGCGTTGCTTGACAGCGACGATATTTGGCATAAAGACAAGCTTGAAAAACAGCTTGTCGCAGCGGAAAATACGGGCGCAGATATTGTATATTGCTCATACTCTTTGATGGATAAAAACGGAGAGCATTTGTCGGATTTTATTGTTCCGGAGAGAACATCATATGATGATATGCTTAGAAAAAATGTAATAGGATGCTCTACTGTATTTATGCGCAGCCCTATCCTGATTCATCATCACTTTTCTACAGAGCATTATCATGAAGACTATGTTCTTTGGCTTGAACTCTTAAAATCGGGGTATATAGCTGCTGCAAGCACAGACGTACTTGTTGATTACCGCATTGTAGATGGTTCCCGCTCAAACGATAAATTGAAATCCGCAAGAAACAGGTGGCTGATTTACCGAGAAATAGAAAAATTATCCTTAGGAAAGTCTGTAAGGGTTTTTGCGGCGTATGCTTTTAACGGATTTATAAAACATAAGAGGCTGTGAAAAATGAATGACTTGATACAGCTTAATGAACTCAGCGAGCACCAAAAAGTACTTCTTTCTATGCTTAAAGATTTTGACGCAGTGTGCGAAAAGCACGGTATTCGCTATATGCTTTTTGCGGGCACGGCGCTCGGCGCAGTCAGACATCGCGGCTTTATCCCATGGGATGATGATGCAGATGTCATTATGATGCGGCCAGATTATGAACTTTTTTTTGAATGTGCGGCAAAAGATTTTGATACCGGGAAGTACTTTGTTCAGCGGGAGTTCAGCCCACATTGGCCAATGCAGTTCTCAAAGCTGCGGCTCAATAATACGGCGTGCATAGAGAAATATCATCCGAAAGACCCCGAAATTCATCAGGGCGTATATATAGACATTTTTCCGTGTGACAACCTGGCGAATAACAAAACAGTCAGAAAGCTTCAGTTTTTGGCTTCAAAAATAGTAATTGCAAAGGCGCTGTATGCCCGCGGATATGAGACTGATAGCATTGCTAAAAAATGTTTTATGCAGTTTTGCCGTCTGCTTCCGCTTGAACCGTTCAGGCGGTTCTGTGTGCGAAGTAAAGACAGCGGCTCTGATATGGTACATTCGTTTTTTGCGGCAAGCAAAAAATATGAAAAAAGCGTTTTCCCGCGCGAATGGTTTGAAAAAACAGTGCGGGTACCGTTTGCGGATACTCAATTTCCCGTGTCGAGTCACTGCGAAGAACTGCTGACCGAGCTTTACGGCGATTATCTGAGAATACCGACGCCCGAGGAAAGAAAGTGCAAGGAGCACGCCGCAATCATAGACACCGAGCGCTCTTACAAGGAGTATCTTGACGAACAGCAAAAAATGAAAATAGATGTATACACAAGAAGCATCAGATAGCCAAATGAATTGAGGAAAAATATGGAACAGAAAACAAAATCGGTCAATAAAAAGAAGCTGATAGCGGTTCTGGCAGTGTCTCTTGCCGCTGTTGTTGCCATTGTGGTTGTTGCGGTGGTTATGATCAAAAACAGAGAAGCTCCGGATGACACTTCCGTGGCTGCAATATCAACGCCGGTTGGTAACTTCACTCTTCCGTCGGAGATTGTGCAGAAGATAGATATTGAGGAAACCACCGACAATAATGTCTACCGTGCGGGGTTCTACGGAACCGTCGGGAATAGCCGTGTTCTCCTGTTTGAGCTTATCGTCGGCGGGAGCAAAGGGGATTATCTCCTGGGCAGCGCACCGGACAAGCATGGAAAAATGCTTGATGTGCGGCTGAATATCAGCGAGATAAAGGCCGATCCGTCGTGGTCAGATGAGGATGTCGAACAGCTTAATCTCATGCAGTCGTGCGTAAACGATATAATCGACCAGCTCAATAACATGAAAGGCTTTGAGAGAACGCAATGAAAAGCAGCATGAGCAAAAAAATAAAACGAAAAATAGGCGCTTTGATTTATTACACATTTGCCCAAAAGCTTCCTCCGTCGTATAGCGGCGCAAAGCTCGGACAGACGGCATGGCGCAGATTTTGCGGAAAGCTCATGCTTGAAAACTGCGGCGTTGGGGTGAACATAGAGAAAGACGCGGTCTTTTCTCAAAAGGTCACGCTCGGCGATTATTCGGGCATAGGCATCAACGCAAAGATATACGGCGAATGTCACATAGGCGCTTTTGTTATGATGGGCACGGACGTTACCGTTATTACGAGAAATCACAGGTTTGACAGAATAGATATCCCGATGATGCGGCAGGGCTTTGAGGAAGAAAAGCCGGTTTATATCGGAGACGATGTATGGATAGGCGACCGCGTTATAATTTTGCCGGGCGTGCATGTCGGAAACGGCTGCGTTATTGCTGCGGGCAGCGTTGTGACGAAGGATGTGGCACCTTATACTGTCGTGGGCGGAGTTCCGGCGCATTTCATAAAAGAGCGTTTCTCCGAAGAGCAACTTACAAAGCATGAAAACAGTCAATGTCAATGATTCCGAAACTTATGATTATGCAGAAGGCGGTGACAACGGTGCGGGATAGAATACCATTGATGCTTTTGCTGGCAGCAGGTACGGCATTCACCTCGGTATGGCTTATTGTTCTGCGAAAGCGACTCAAAATGGCATGGTATGCGGCGATACTGCTCGCGATATTTCACACGATCTATGGAGTGTTCACGGTAACGGCGTTTGCCTTTCTCGAGAACGGGTTCAATAAAGAGACTTTTGGCAATATGAGTCTGTTCGGCGGAGTGTTTTTCATGCCGTTGGCATACTGGCTGGGCGCAAAAATCTCGAAGCGCCCGATGCGTGAAGTATTCGACATTTTTACTCCCTGTATGATTTTCACTGTCATGTGCGCGCGAGTAAACTGCGTTATTTCCGGATGTTGCCTCGGACTTCCGATTCCGGGCCTTGACGGAACGCGATTCCCGACGAGGGAGGCGGAACTGATTTTTTATGTCGTTCTGCTTGCGATTATCTGCCCGCGCATAGTAAAAGGCAAAACGGGCGGAAAGGCATACCCCGTTTATATGATGAGCTACGGAATATTCCGTTTTATCATCGAGTTTTTCCGCCAAGCGCAAACGGACACTCTTTTCCATTTGTCACATATGTGGGCAACCTTATCCTTAATAATCGGCATAAGTATTTATGCCGAATTGAATATAAAGGACAAGAAGTATAAAAACGAAAGGAAGAAGATAAAGAAATGAAAGGAAGAATTACCGAAAGATTTGTGGCGCTGCTCCTTGTAGCTCTCACAATAATGGCTTTTCTGCCGTCCGTCACGCTGCCGGCTGCTGCGGCAACATCCGGCACGGTTGCCGGACTAAGCGATGAAAATATCGGCTTGAGCTTCAACGGTGCTGCGGAAGATGCGTGGAGCGCAACCGGCACAACAATCACTGGTTCAGTTGTCTCTGCCGGAGGAACATGTAGTGACACCAGCTACGACTCCACACTGACTATCAAAAACAACAAAGATACGAAAGCCACACTGTCATTCAATTATGCTATTGAGCAGAATAGCGGCACGATTACGGTAGATGGAAGTGCTGTCACGACAAACGGCAGCTTCAGTAAAGAACTTGCCGCCGGTGGTGAAGTAAAGGTTTACATTAAATCTGGCAGCACCACAGCTACAAAAATCACCATGACAAATGTAGTGCTTGTTTCAGATGTAACAGCGACTACTACCTTTGTGCCTGCCGAAAACGGTACCTATACAGTGGATGGTACGGTTGTCACAGAGGAATACAGCAACAAACAAAGTTCCATGACAGCTTATCAGGTGGTAGCGACCCCAGCAGAGGGATATCAGTTCCTTGGCTGGTATAACCTGACCACTGGCAAGTGCATAGCAACTGCCGCAAGCACTGCTCTGAATATTGAAAGCGACTGCACAATCACAGCAAAATTTGCAATCAAAACCGCTGCGCTTTTTGAGACTGGCGGTCAGCGTTTTGCAGATCTGAACGAGGCGGTTACTTACGCACAGAAAAACGGTCAGACCAAGATCACCTTGGTTACCGATGGTTCTATCAGCGGAAACTATACCATTCCGTCGGGCATTACTCTGTTGATTCCCTTTGATGCAGCAGGAACGCTATATACAGATTCTCCTGCGGCAATCCGCACAACACCGGCGTCTAAGGCGTTCCGGACGCTGACGATGAGCGAAGGTACTTCCATCACCGTCAACGGTGCCATCAGCCTGGGTGGCAGATATTTTGCAGCTGGCGGCGGTCAGCAGGGTCGTCCTGTGGGCGATTATGGCTATATTAAAATGGCGGATAACAGCTCTATCACGGTGAAGAACGGCGGAAATCTCTATGCATGGGGCTTTATCTCCGGCAGCGGTTCTGTGCTGGCTGAATCCGGCGCAACCGTATATGAGTTCTACCAAATAGCGGATTTCCGCGGTGGTAGCGCCTCCTCTAACATGGGTAACAAGGTTTTCCCCTTCTCCCAGTATTTCGTTCAGAACATTGAAGTTCCCTTGACTCTTAATGCGGGCGCCAACGAGAAGGTTTTCAGCGGCGTTTATGCAATGAGTACCACATATACCACCTCCATCAATTTTATTGGTAACAACGGCATGTTCAAAGTAACCTCCGGCAGCTTCACCAAAGACTACGATGAAAAGACGGATCGTCTTGTATTCACAGTAAACGGCGAAGCGGCATTGAACACATTGTCGCTAAAGCTTGCAGGCATGAGCGTTAACTCTGCAAGCTACGTATTGCCAATCACCAACAACATTACTATCAATATCCAGTCCGGAAATGTGACGATCAATCAGGATACGGCTCTGCTGGCAGGCGTCGAAGTGAGCATTGCTGAGGGTGCTGGCTTGACGGTCGCCAATGGTAAGAATGTCTACGTTTATGACGGCGATGAATGGAACTCTGATAACTTTGTCTGGGGTCCTTGCAAGTTCAAGTCTGTTGCCTATGCGCCCGGCAAAGCCTATACCCGTACCAATGCGGATCTGAAGGATGTCAAGGTGGATGTAAACGGCAGCCTGACGGCTACCGGTGCCATCTACACCACCAAGGGCGGCGCAGACATCTGCTCCAGCAACGGAACCGGCAAATATGTTCAGAATGGTAAACTTGGCACGGAAACCGCGACCTATCAGTATAATGCGAACGGGAATAATGCAGTGACCATCCCCATCACCGCCGCCAAGCTGCACAACGCCGACGGCAGTTATGCCGACACGAAAGACGCGCACTCGGATACTACATTCTATTATTCAAACGGTGTGTGGGGAACTGTCAAGCCCTGCGATCATAAAAATACCGAAATCCGCAACGCGAAGGACGCAACCTGCACCGTGCCCGGCTATACCGGCGACACCTACTGCAAGGATTGCGGCAAGAAAATAGGCACCGGCACGACTATTTCCGCTAAGGGTCATACCGAGGTTATCGATGCTGCTGTTGCGGCAACCTGCGAGAAAACAGGACTGACCGAGGGCAAGCACTGCTCAGTCTGCAATACGGTTCTTGTTAAGCAGGAAGTAACTCCGGCAAAAGGACATCAGTGGAATACCGGAACTGTTTCAACAGAGCCCACCTGCACAGGGGCGGGTGTCAAGACATACACTTGCATGGTGTGTCAAAAGACCAAAACCGAGGCAATATCGGCAACAGGTCATGAGCCTGTTGAACATGAGAAAAAAGATGCTACCTGCACTGACCCCGGACGCGAGGCCGGCGAAACATGCTTGAAGTGCGGAGCAATACTTTCCGGAATGAAAGAGATTCCTGCCAAGGGACATACGGAAGTTATCGATCCTGCTATAGAACCGACCTGCACCGAGCCCGGAAAAACCGAGGGCAGCCATTGTTCGGCTTGCAACGAGATCTTAGTTGCGCAGAAAGAAATTCCCGCCAAGGGTCACACCGAGGTTATCGACGCTGCAAAAGCACCGACTTGCACCGCAACCGGACTGACTGAGGGTAAGCATTGCTCGGTCTGTAATAAGGTTCTTTCTGCACAGGAAGTTATTCCCGCCAAGGGACATACCGAGGTTATCGACGCTGCAAAAGCACCGACCTGCACCGAACCCGGAGTGACCGAGGGCAAGCACTGCTCAGTCTGCAATATGGTCCTTGTTGCACAAGTGGTTGTGCCCGCAAAGGGTCATACCGAAGAGATTCGCAACGCAAAAGAAGCGACGCTGACCGAGGATGGCTATACCGGCGACACATATTGCTCTGTGTGCGATACTCTCCTTAAAAAGGGAGAATCAATATCGAAAAACGGCGTAATCGTCAGCTGGGTTGTCGAAGGCAAAACAGTAAAAACGGAGGCCTGCAAAAAAGGCGAGAAGCCCGAGTATACGGGTGCGACTCCTTCAAAGGCCGAAACTTCGCGCTACACCTACGAATTCAGCGGATGGACTCCGGAGATATCCGAGGCAACCGAAGATGTGACATATACGGCGCAGTTTACAGCGATAGGTAAGAACGGACTCTGTGTTGAGGGCAATGATACCTATTGGATAAAGGACGGCGTGAATGTTGAGTTCCCCGGACTTATCAGAATCAATGTCGGCACGGATGCCGCACCTCATTATCATTATTATTATTTCGGCGAGGACAGCAAGGCTGTAAAGGACGGCATGTATAAGGTCGAAAAGAACAACGGTCTTCCGCTTCCCTGCTATAACTACAAGTTTGATGCCGACGGAATTATCGAGCATGATGAGGACACCTCAAAGAACGGCATCTGCGACGGAGACGGTTCGAAGTTCTATTATATCGACGGCGTCAAGGTCGGCGAGGGACTCATAATGGTTGACGGAAGCTACTATTATGCAAGAACATCGACTGCCGAGATAATCAGAGGCCGCAGCTACTGGATAACAAAAACGAATAATTATCCGGTAGAAGCAGGACTCTACAATTTCGATGCCGACGGAAAAATGAGCATAGACGGCTTTGTCGAGTACGGGGGATTTACCTACTATTACGATAACGGAACACTTGCAAAGGGCTTCACGAAGATAGGCGACGATTATTACTTCTTCAACGCCGCCAGCGGAAAGATGTATAAGGACATCGAACTGTGGGTCGGCGGCAACGAGTACGGCATCGAGGCAGGACTTCACTATTTCGGTTCTGACGGCAAGATGCTTGTTCAGGATGTTGAAAACGGAGCCAGGGAAATAGTTGAAAAAGGCGGCAAGCTCTATCTCATGATAGACAAGTCGACGGCGCCCGAGGGTCTCTATGAGATTGACGGAGAATACTACTATGCGCAGGCATACGGAGTACTTGCGGTAGATAAAGAAATTTATGCGACTACCGAGCTGCTTGACGGAACCGGTTGGTACAGATTCGGTGCCGACGGCAAGCTCATAAAGAACGGCTTTGCCGATTGCGGCGGATATACCTTCTATTTCACCGACGGTATCCGAGCCAAGGGCTTCACAAAGATAGGCGACGACTATTATATTTTCAACGCTTACAGCGGAAAGATGTATAAGAACGCCAACATGTGGGTCAGCAGCAACGATTACGGTATAAAGAGCGGACTGCACTATTTCGGCGAGGACGGCAAGATGGTCAATCCGGATGTCGAAAACGGCAAGAAGCAGATAGTCGAAAAGGGCGGCAAGCTCTATCTTATGATAGATAAGTCACTTGCGCCCGAGGGTCTCTATGAGATTGACGGCGAGTACTACTATGCACAGGCCGACGGAACGCTTGCAGTTGACAAGGATATCTATGCGACTACAAAGCTGCTTGACGGAACCGGCTGGTACAGATTCGGTGCCGACGGAAAGCTTATAAAGAACGGCTTTGCCGATTGCGGCGGATTTACCTTCTATTTCACCGACGGCATACGTGCCAAGGGCTTCACGAAGATAGGCGAGGATTATTATATCTTCAACACCTACAGCGGAAAGATGTACAAGAACGCCGATATGTGGGTCGGCAGCAACGATTACGGTATAAAGGGCGGACTTCACTATTTCGGCGAAGACGGAAAAATGGCAGACGCCTGAAATCTGAATTTAGCTCTATAAATAAATGCTCCTCCGCATTTGCGGGTCTGACTTATGGGTGCGAATGCGGGAGGAGCGTTTGAAAAAAATACTGTTCATAAAAAGGGAAAGGAATGATAAAATGCAAAAATCACGTGCGGCAAAAGTTATATCGCTTATTTTGGCGATAATCATGCTTGCTGGTATTTTCCCTGCATCTGTTCTGGCAGACAGCGGAAACACGGTCAACAGCTATGATGAGTTCATAACCGATCTGACTTGTCTGGAAAACTATGCCAACGAGTATGTCAGCGAGCATCCCAATGAGGATACTGCGGCACTTGTAATCAACTATGTTCGCAGCGGAGTGGAAAAATATACCTCAGGCACATGGACTACGTTCTGTGGCCCGGAAAACACTGCGTTCGTTAACTTCGTTGCACAGCAGGATGAAGCCAACGGCACATTTGCCGCAAAGCTTCGCAGCCTTGATAAGTTCGTCCTGCCGAACGGTGACGAGGTTGAATTTGCGCATATGTTCGGCGCAATGGATATGGCATATCATACCGGAAACCAAAAAACCGCAGATCTCGGCAGCTGGGCGGGCGATATATGCGACCTTGTTCAGCTCACCACCAATGCGGGAATAAGCGGTACGGTTGAAGAGATGGCCGAGGAAATACGTACGAAAAACGATAGATATTTCCTTTACGATCATCCCGATCCGGAGGTTCATTCTTTCGGTATTCTCGATCTGTACGGAGATCTTGATGCTTTCTATATTCTCAGAAAGCTTAGCTTAAACGGCTCGATAAGTTCCGTGATGAAAAACTATTTCACGAAGAATCTCAATGACGGACTTCGCGCCAAGTTCTTCCTCGACAACAGATTTGACGGCGCGTCTCAGAAGGATGATATCAGAGACGCCGTTTATGAGACGTATTGCGCCAACGAGGGCGTAAGGACTCTCGAGGGAACATATCTCCCCAACGGAGTTAATCCGGATATAAGAAAGGCCTGCTGCTATGCTTTTGCAGATTATCTTTACGAGACGGCAAAGGATCTGCTCAGCAACTCTTATTACAAGGTCTTCTCCAGCAAAAAGTCTAACATTGCTCCCGGAGTTACGCAGGAGATAAAATACGCAACATCCAAAGATAACAAACAGCTTGTTTATTATCTTGCCACAGCGGATATTACGAGAGGCGACGTTAGTGTCCATGCGAATTACAACGACAACAATCCGGCTGCCGGATGGAAGATGTCTCGTGTCAGCGACCAGGTGAATGCGGCGCAGAAAAGGCATTCAAACCCCGACGATCCCGATAATTACATCGAAAACTATAATGCGGTTGTGGGTGTAAATGCGGACTTCTATGACATGAGCAATGGCGTACCGCACGGTGCTTTGATTATGGAGGGTGTTGTATACCATGATCTTGGCAGCGAGAACTTCTTCGGTATTCTTAAGGACGGTACACCGATAATAGGCGGAAGAAAAGAGTGGAATGCCAACAGCGGTAATATACAGGATGCGGTTGGCGCAGATGTATATCTCGTCAAAGACGGGAAAATAGTACCTGAAGCCGGCAACAACTACTACTCAAGCCGAGCACCCCGTACCTGTGTCGGCATTACCTATGACGGTCAGATAGTGCTTATGACGCTCGACGGACGCCAGGAGCCGTTCTCGGCGGGCGGCAGCTTCGTTGAGATAGCCCAGATAATGTACGACGCAGGCTGCGTTGTGGCGGTCAACCTTGACGGCGGCGGATCAACGACCTTTGCCGCAAAATCGGAGGGCGCCGAAAATGTATCTGTTGTTAACAGACCTTCTGACGGATATGAGAGATCGGTTAGCTCGTCGCTGCTGGTGGTTTCCACCGCAAAGCCGTCAAATGTGTTTGATCACGCAGTGGTTTCGGCAGATTATGATTATCTTACAGTCGGAACCGAGCTTGACATCGATGTTAGGGGCGTTACTGCTACCGGCGGGGCGATTTCCATCCCGGAAGGCGCAACTCTTAAAATCTCGGATGAGAGCATAGGAACTATATCTGCCGGCGGCACGTTCACTGCAAAAAATCTCGGTGATGTGAAAATACAGCTTGTGGCGCAGGACGAAACGGTTCTCGGCTCGAAAACCTTACATGTTGTTGAACCGACAGATCTTAAATTTAAAAGAGAGAGCGTAAATGCTATATTCGGAAAAGCCGAGGAGCTTCCGCTTGAGGCGTCTTATAACGGAAATGTTGTTAAGATAAATCCCGGTGACGTTCAGTTTGGCTTTGTAAAAATAACGCTTGTGTCTATCGGTCAGGTTGAAGGCGGAAGCGTCAATACGACAAAAACGGAGTTGGTCTTCGATTATCCTGAAGCCGGCACCGTTAACGGCTTTAATTTTACTCCTAAGGAAGACAGCACTTTGCGCACACTGACCATCGGCGCGGTGCTGAAAAGCAAGCTCCCCGAAATTCAGAATGCGATAAACAGCGAGTACGCAAGAGTATACCAGGAGGCATTGTCAAAGGGCTACACGAAAGAAGAGGCTGCTATTCAGGCTCAAACTGCCGGAATAAATAAGGCTCTCAGCATAGCTGCCAAGCTCACGGTTTACCTTTATAGCGAAGACGAGGCGAGCTTCGATTTTTCGGAGGCTACCGGTGGAAGCGCTCTGGTGGCATGGAAACGCAATGTTTCAAATTCTTACTATAACGAAACTGAAAATGCATATTATGCGATAGATTCTAACACCCAGTCAGAAATATCATATACATTTGCAGTCGATATGTCAAAGGTATCTATACCGGAGAAGCTCACGGGGCTGTTATATATGCTCCCGGGAGGAGATCAGGAAGGCCGAACGGCATGGGATTTCCTGCTTCAGTTGGCCGAGCGTATAAGCCCGCTGACTACCGTTTCAATAAGCATAACTGTTCCGGAAGGCTTTACTGTGGATACCTCAAAGCTCAGACTTGCAAACGAGTATTTCACTCTTACCTCCGCTAAGGTTGAGGGCAACAAGCTTACTATAGTATGTAACTTTAAAGAGCAGTCCGAGCCGATAAATCCGACAACCGCAAATCCGCTCTGCGTTCTTACCGGACTTAAATTTATACCTAAGGACGGTGCTGCATGGTCTGAGGACGGAAAGCTTGACTTTACACTCAACGGACAGCTTGACTACGATATCTATGCACATTTCCATGTTCTCAAGACACTTGCTCAGCAGGAAGAGTATCAGCAAAAATACGGACTGTATCCCTATGACAACAGTGCAAACATCAACGGCGACTACGGTGCTCATTTCATGGATACGGCAGACAGCTTTTCCGATAAGTTTGTTTTCGTGAAGAAAAGCAAGGACGGTTGGAGCAGAGAAAACGGTCTGTGGTCATTCTACAGAAACGGCAAGGCTCTCACCGGTATTCAGAAGCTGCCCAGCCATGTTGAAGGTGAGACCGGAGAGTATTGGTATGATCTCGGTACTCAGGGTCACTGCACCGATAAGCTGACAGGACTGTTTGAATATGAGGGCGAGCACTATTACGCCCGTTTCGGAGAGCTTGTTTCCGGATGGCAGTCTATTGAAGCGTCCGACGGCGAATCGTATTTCTATTATTTTGATCCTGTCGATTACACAATGTACACGGGTGTGCGCACCATAAAGGGACTTACCTACACCTTCAATGATAATGGCGTTATGGTCAGAGGCGCATTCCGCACAGACGAAAGAGGAACAAAGTATTTTGTTGCCGGCGAGTCGGTGTATCGCAGATTTGTTACCCTTGAAGAGGGCACATATTGGCTCGATGTCAATGGCTATGTTGCTTACGGAAACGACCATACCGTTACCACAAATGTCAAGGATGTTACATGGTATCATTTCGATGAGAAAACCGGACTTATGACCGGACTGTGCAACGGATTTATTGACTATCACGGTGAGCTTTATTACTGTGACGAGAACGGAAAGGTCTTTTACGGACTCATCAAAACTGACGGCGGAATAATTTTCACCGCGACTCTCGGCAAGGTCAATGTCAATATGGGCTGCTATGTTGACTCAAGCACAGCAACCAGAGGCTGCAAACTGGAGACCGGAAAATACTGGTGCGGCGATGACGGCTTCATAGTTGCAAACGGATTTGCCGATATCGACGGCGAAACATATTACTTTGAAAATTATAATCACGCCAAGGGCTTTAAAAAGATAGGCGACGATTATTATATCTTTAATGCCGGCACAGGAAGAATGTACAAAGACGCCAACATGTGGGTCGGTGATAACCCGTACGGCATCGAGGGCGGAATACATTATTTCGGCAAGGACGGAAAGATGTTTGTTCCGGATCTCGAGAACGGCGAGAAGAAAATAATCAGCGAAAACGGAAAGCTCTACTTCACCATAGACGGCGTCAAGTTGTCCGAGGGTCTCTATGAACTTGACGGAGACTACTACTATGTCCAGGGCAACAAGGAACTTGCGGTCAATAAGGACATATATGTCACGACAAAGCTGCTCGACGGAACTGGCTGGTACAGATTCGACGGCGAGGGCAAGCTCATAAAGAACGGATTTGCCGATTGCGGCGGATATACCTTCTATTTTACGGACGGTATCCGTGCTAAGGGCTTTACAAAGATAGGCGACGACTATTATATTTTCAATACCTACAGCGGAAAAATGTATAAAGACGCCAACATGTGGGTCGGTGATAACCCGTACGGCATCGAGGGCGGAATACATTATTTCGGCAAGGACGGAAAGATGTTTGTTCCGGATCTTGAAAACGGCGAGAAGAAGATAGTCAGCGAAAACGGAAAGCTCTACTTTACTGTTGACGGCGTTAAAGTGACCGAAGGTCTCTATGAGCTTGACGGCGACTACTACTATGTCCAGGGCAACAAGGAGCTTGCGGTCAATAAGGACATATATGTTACGACAAAGCTGCTTGACGGAACCGGCTGGTACAGATTCGACGGCGAGGGCAAGCTCATAATGAACGGTTTTGCCGATTGCGGCGGATATACCTTCTATTTTACGGACGGTATCCGCGCCAAGGGCTTCACGAAGATAGGCGACGACTATTATATTTTCAATACCTACAGCGGAAAAATGTATAAAGACGCCAACATGTGGGTCGGTGATAACCCGTACGGCATCGAGGGCGGAATACATTATTTCGGCAAGGACGGAAAGATGTTTGTCCCGGATCTTGAAAACGGCGAGAAGAAGATAGTCAGCGAAAACGGAAAGCTTTATTTTACGGTTGACGGCACTAAGGTCTCCGAGGGACTCTATGAGCTTGACGGCGACTACTACTATGTCCAGGGCAACAAGGAGATTGCAACCGATAAGGCATTCTATCTGTATAACAGCGAGCTCAAGGGCGGTGTCGGTTGGTACAGATTCGGCGGCGACGGAAAGCTCATAACCGACGGCTTTGTTGAGTGCGACGGAAAGACTTTCTATTTCAGCGCCGGCGAGCGCGCCAAGGGCTTTACAAAAATAGGCGACGATTATTATATCTTCAATACCTACAGCGGAATGATGTATAAGGATGCTGATATGTGGGTTGGAGATAACCCGTACGGAATTGCCGGCGGAATGCATTACTTCGGCAAGGACGGCAAAATGGCGGGCTGATAAGATACAGCTTCTGCTATGATTTCTGCGGGACTTCCGCGATTTTCGGAAGTCCCGCTTGAGGTTTTTATTTTATGAGTATTGAAACTTTGATAGTTACGGTTGACCGTGACAGCGATGCTGTTGTTCGGGAAATGAATGTCCAGACCGATGCGATAGTCGGAAATCAGTGCGCTGAAAATTCGGTTTGGAGCTTTTATGAAAACGGCAGAAAAACCGTGTTTTATAATACGGCGGATCGCGGCGTCGGAAAAAACAGAAATATCGTTTTGAAAAACTCTCAAGCTGATATCTGTGTTTTTGCCGATGACGATATGACGTTTCTGGACGGATATCCCGAAATCGTTCAGAAGGCGTTTGCGGAATGTTATGACGGAGATGTTCTCATCTTTAATCTTATCGAAAAATACCCGAGGCGCTATGTGAATCGGGAGAAGAAGAGAATACATAAATATAACTATGCAAAATACGGAGCTGCGCGCATGGCGATACGCCGCCAAAGCATAATCGATTCCGGAATAAGCTTCAGCACGGAGTTCGGCGGCGGAAGCGGATACGGCGCGGGCGAAGATACAATATTTCTCAAGGATTGTCTTGACAGGGGATTAAAAATTTATGCCGTTCCTTATGCGCTCGCCGAAATAGATCAGCAGGCGGTCTCTACGTGGTTTAACGGTTACAACGAAAAGTATTTTTTTGACAGAGGGGCTTTGTATGCGCGGCTTTATCCGCGATTTTGGGAGCTGTTTTGCGTGCGGTTTTTGCTTCGCCACAGAAAAAAATATAAAGACAGCATGGGCTTTCGGACAGCGTTGAAATCAATGCGTATCGGCGCAAAAGAATACCGGACGGAAGGGGAGAATCGGTAGTTGAGGTTCAGTGTTATAGTGCCTGTTTATAATGCGGCGGATTTTATTGGCAGCTGTGTGATGTCAGTAATGAATCAGACCTTCGGCGACTGGGAGCTGATTATTGTCGACGACGGTTCGACTGATGAAAGCGGTATTTTAGTTGATCGCTTTGCCGCTAAAGACGGGCGCATCAGGGTGTTTCATCAGGAAAACAGGGGACAGTTTTTTGCAAGACGGTGCGGTATAGCAAATTCCAAAGGAGACTATCTGGTCTTTCTCGACAGCGATGACGAATTGACTCACAACTGTCTGAAGACTATCAATGCCGCAGCGTGCGAAAGCAATGCCGATATAATTCTTTATGTCGGCAGAATAGTCCGTGATGATTTGGAGACGGACAGATATATAGGAAATGTCGGCACAGAAAAATGCAGAATCCCCATAGATACGCTCAAGCGCAGCCTGATATCTTCAAATGATTTGAATTCTTTGTGGTCAAAAGCGTTCAGGCGAAATTTGTTTGACGGAGACGATACGGACTACTCGGCGTTTCGCGGGATACGATACGGCGAGGATAAGGTGCAGCTTTTCTATCCCGTAACCAACGCTGCGTCTGTTTATTATATCCCGGACTATCTGTATAAATATAACTATCGGGCAGAAAGCGTGGCTCATAGTTTCGATATTAAGTCAGCCTCTGCAAGACTTGAAAACGAAATGTTTTCATTGATGTATGAATATATGGAAAAATGGAATATGACAGACTGCGCCTGCAAAAGGACTGTGGCGGTGTATTATCTGAGAACCTTTCTTTCGGCTTATTACGGGCTGCGAAAGACAATGGTGGCCCACGGAAAACTCAAACAGTTCAGGGCATATAACTGGATGGAATATGTCAACAAAAGCGCCTTTCGCTATTGTGTGAGCCGTGAACTCAGCATAAAGGAAAAACTGGAATTGTTGGTGGCAGTGATTGGTTTTTGATTTTAGGGGTACGTGATTGCGTGTGAAAAAAATCAGAATGAAAAAAGCCGAACTTAATATCGCAACAACGCTCATAAATCAGCTTGTCATGACGGCTTGCGGAATAGTTGTGCCGGGAATTTTTATCAATGCCTTCGGGTCCGAAGCATATGGAATATCAGTTTCGGTCACGCAGTTTTTGTCATACATAACATTGCTCGAAAGCGGAGTCGGCGGCGTTGCGAGAGCGATGCTTTACGGCCCGCTTGCACACGGCGACGAACGGGGAGTCAGCTCTGTCTACTATGCTGTGAAGAGATTTTTTGGTTATATAGCCGTTGCTTTCGCGGCTTACAGTGTAGCGGTCGGCTTGCTGTATCCGAAGCTTGCGCATGTTACGATTTTTTCGGGAACATATATTTTCTTCCTTGTTCTTGTTATCGGTATGTCCACCCTTGCAAAATATATGGGCGGGCTTGCAAATCTCACATTGATTGCGGCAGATCAGAGACAGTATGTAAACAATATTATATCTGTCGGAATAACGATAGCAAATACGCTGTCTATATTGATTTTGACCGAGCTTGATTGCGGCCTGCTGACGGTAAAGCTCGGCAGCAGCATCATTTTTGTTATACGCCCTTTGTTGTATATGCTCTATGTCAAAAAGCATTATCGCCTGAGCAGAGCGGAGAGTGAAAAAACAAAGCTTGAACAAAAGTGGACCGGTATCGGACAGCATCTCGCATACTTTTTGCATACAAATACGGATGTAGTGCTGCTGACCCTATTTGCCAACACGCGCCTCGTTGCCGTGTATTCGGTTTATAATCTTGTGATAAGCAGTATCAGGGCGATAACCGAATCCTTTTCCGGCGGAATGGAGGCGGCGTTTGGCGAGATGATAGCCAACGGAGAGACTGACAGGCTCAAGAAGTCGTATTTCAGATATAAAACATTGATAACTGCGGTTTCGTTTGGCCTTTTCAGCTGCGCAGGCATATTGATTGTTCCGTTTGTCAGATTGTACACAAAAGGAGTAACGGATGCGGATTATATTCAGCCGGCTTTTTCGTTTGTGCTTATGCTGGCTGAGGCGGTTAACTGTATAGTGCTTCCGTGCTCGAGCCTCCCTGTTGCGGCAAACCGCCTCAAGCAGACCAGATGGGGTGCTTACGGTGAGGCGATAATAAATATAGCGGTATCATGTATTCTTATCAAATGGAGTCCGCTTCTCGGCGTTGCTGCCGGAACCTTGGCGGCGACACTGTTCAGAGGGATTTTCTATATGACGTATTCGTCAAAGAAGCTTCTGCATATTCCGACACGGACGGTTATTGTAAAATTCATTGCCGCAGTGACCTGCCTGTGTATTGTGACGGCAGCGGGAAGATATATTACATTGCCGCTTGAAATTGAAAATTATTTTCAGTGGATACTGTGCGGCGCAGCGGTTTTCGCAGCCGTTTGCCTGCCCATTATGCTGATTGCGGGGCTTCGTATAAGGCGTCTCGGAATCGATAAAAAAGAAAACGGCGGGAATAAGCTTCCCGAAAATATATACTCGGAGTCGGAAGATGAACAGAGATCGTATACTGATTGTAAATAATAACATGCACATCGGCGGAGTGCAGAAAGCGCTTGCAAATCTGCTTTGCGAAATACATTCCGACTATGATATTACACTTCTTTTGTTCTATAAAGGCGGAGAGCTTTTAAAAGATGTCCCGCCGGATGTGAAAGTTATGGATGCTGCCGCTCCGTTTCGGTATCTCGGAATGTCAAAAAGCGATGCCGTCAGAGTGGGTGACAAGCTTTTTAGATTTTTCTTTGCCGCCTTCACGCGCATCTTCGGAATGAGAGCGGCAGTCAAACTCATGGGACTGACGCAAAAAAAGATACGCGGCTTTGACACCGCGATATCATTTTTGCACAGCGGAAGAGAAAAAGTTTTTTATGGCGGATGCAACGAGTTTGTGCTGGATTTTACAGAGGCACAGCAGAAGATAACTTTTGTTCATTGTGACTTCGAAAAAATCGGCGCGGTATCAAAGAAAAACAGAAAAATATACAGTCGTTTTGACCGAATAGCGGCGTGCTCCGAGGGCTGTAAAATGTCATTGCTGAGATGTTTCCCCGAACTTTCGCAAAAGACTGGTGTAGTCAGAAATTGCCAGAATTACAATGAGATAAGATATCTGGCTCAAACGCATCCTGAGAAGTTTGATCAAAGCAGATTCAATATTTTAACGGTTGCAAGATTTGGAAAAGAAAAGGGGATTCTCCGTGCTATAAAGGCGGTTTTGGGTGTGTGTGATGACTTCGATGATATCAATTATTATATAATCGGCGACGGCGCTCAGAGCCGGCAAGCAGAAATGCTTGTGTCTGACGGCAAATTTTCCGATTCGGTGACATTGCTTGGGAAAAAAGAGAATCCTTACGGATATATGGCGGCGGCAGATATATTGCTTATTCCGTCGTTTTCGGAGGCGGCTCCGATGGTAATAAATGAATCGGCATGTCTCGGGACTCCGATTCTTTCGACCGAGACATCTTCGGCTTTTGAAATGGTTCGCGATACCGGATTCGGTTGGGTTTGCGATAACTCGGAGAATGGAATAAGAGATGTGCTCAGGCGACTTGCTGCGTCGCGGGATGAAGTGAATTATAAGCGAAAATTACTCAGCACTCGGAGATTTGACAACACCGAGGCAGTCAAACAATTTTCGGAGTTGATAAACCATAATGATAAAACAGATTGAAAAAGAAAAACAAAACCCGGCTCTCGACAGGGAATATATTGCCGCTGCATGTGGCTGTGTTTTCCTTTCGGTGCTCATATGTGTCGGCCAGATAATCGGCAATATGCTGCTTATAGCAGCCTTTTTTGCCGGAACTGTCGGCATATGCATCTGGGCATGCATGAAAGAAAAAATTCTTCCGGTTTTGCTGTACTTTCTTCCGTGGAGCCCGTTGATGAAATTTTACAAAGGCGGAATATCATTTTTTACCGTTATGCTGCTTGTTTCCTGCTTTGTAGCTCTGATAAAAAATAAAATGACGCTGAACATTTATCAAATAGTGCTTACGGCTCTGATAGCAATTCTGACAGCGGTTGCCAAAATGGTGCAGGGAAATGAGATAACCAATTCCTATCTGTTTTTTATAATGATGCTCCTGCTTCTTCCGTGTATCACAAAATGTGTAAGCTGCGATTCATTCGGCGACACAACCGTGTTTTTTGCGCTCGGAATAATTACGGCGGCTCTGTCTGCGCAGCAGCTTGTCGTGTTTCATAACATAGCTCAGTATATTACTGTTGACTCATATCTGACAATAACCAGACTCTCGGGATATTACGGAGATCCTAATTTCTACTCTGCGCATATCACGGCATGTCTTGCCGGAATCCTGATGCTTCTGAGCCGCGAAAAGGATAGACTGAGGCAGGCTGTGCTTATTATTGCAGCAGTTTTGCTTCTGTATTGCGGAATGCTTTCCGCGTCAAAGATGTTTGTTGTTGTGCTGGCGTGCCTCTTCTTGTTCTGGATACCGGTTCTCATGGAAAAAGGCGGAAGAGGAAACAGCAGAGTGAGAATGTTAGTAGGACTCATTTGCGCAGGAGGAATATTCCTTTCGTCGTCAGTGTTCAAAGAACTGCTGCAAATAATCGACGACAGATTTGCTTATGCGGCAAATGTTTCTCAGCTGACAACGGGGCGCACCGATATTTGGAAAAACTATATAAATGAATTTTTAGAAAACATAGATGTTACACTGTTGGGAGAGGGATACTCCCCGGTGATAATAAAAGGACGAGCTTCTCACAACACGGTTATACAGGGTGTTTTTCAGTTTGGATTGATAGGACTCCCTCTGATTGCGGCGTGGATGTATTTCTTTTTAAAAGACATATTTAAATCTGCGGAAAACACAAAAACGGATTGGAAATATGCGGAGCTGATGTGCGTCGGAACAGTTCTGCCGTGGATGAGTCTTGATATACTTTTCTTTGATGAGTTCTTTCTTGTGTCACTTTACGCAGCTGTCGGCATTGTGTGCATGTCGAAAGATGCCTCTGATTAATATTGATAACCACTTTATACTCCTACATAAAAATCACCGGCTCCGAGTGCTGCCCGCAGGCGCTTGGAGTCGGTGGTTTTAACGGTTATTTTGTAATATGTGAGGATAACGAAACTGTCAGCGGGTGCGATTAACTCATTTCTCCAAATACCAATACGACCGCATGCCGGACATATAGACTCTTCCGTTCTTCGGCACTTGCCGTATGGCGTTGAAAACATTGTAGTAGTCGCCCGCGCCCATGCTTGTGCAGATCATGCCGAACATGGTCATGAATATAAACTTCGGGAAAATCATGCCGATAACATAGGGGACGATGCCGAAAATTATGTTCGGGAGCATCGACATGAATATGAACCTGTCCTTACTCATCGTCTCCGTGCCGATAACAAATAGCATGCCCTGCTTGAGATTTGTGTAAAGATACACATCTTTTTTGAAGCAGAGGGCGTGGAGCAGTTCGTGCGGGAAGATTATCACTATAGAGCCGAGGAGCGCCGCAAACCAGGTGATTGTCGCGGATTTTGGTTCTGCAACGGGAACAATTCTGAAGAACGCCGCCGCGCCGAGAATGACGAGTATTATGCAGGCGACGGTGTTCGCGATAACGGACAATTTTTTCATGCTGTCCGCCTCTTTGAACTCCACCGCGCCGGGCTTGTGCTCCGCCTGCGGCAGACTGTCCGGGTCGAGGTTGAACTTGCCCATGTAATGAAGCTTCATGTCAGCCGCCCTTTCTCATCTTTTCAATCGTTTCTTTTATTTTTGTCGGAGCCTCGGCGGGGTCGTCAATGTCCATAACCGCCTTTTCCATCGGGCACATGCCGTCTTTTTTGCGGTTTATTATATATTCGACCTCTTCGCCGCAGGAATATTTTATCCCGTGCCCGTCAAGAATCTTTTTGGCGCTCCGACTCATAACTACGGCATATATTTCGCCGACGCCGAGCAATACGAACAGCATCGCCGCCGCTTTGCCGACCGTCTTATCTGCGGCGGAATATCCGCGGACATCAATATTGCTGTCTAAAAGCTCAATGAGCGGCGCGACTCCGCGCTTTTCGCTCGTGTGTATGTCACCGCCTCTGCAAATGACGCAGGTGTATCCCTCGCCTGTAAGAAGCTGTTTTGCGTGTTCGATATCAGTCATGCTTTCCACCGCCTTGTAAATTCCCTGTGTAAAAGATTATACTATAAACGCACCGGCTTTTTCAATCGGCAATGGACAAAAAGCGCGGGTTGTGCTATCATAATGAAAACGCTTTCGGAGGAAATGCATGGACTGCAAATATATTTTTCTTGATATAGACGGAACGCTTGTCGACTTTCAGGGCAAGCTCGCCGACTCAGCGCTCAAGGCACTGGAAACCGCAAAATCAAACGGACATAAGCTATTCGTCTGTACGGGCAGACAGCGTTCGCAGATATATCCGTGGCTTCTCGAAAAGGTGGATTTCGACGGCGCGGTATGCTCGTCGGGCGCATATGTTATGGCGAATGGCGAGTGCATAGCTCAGCACTGCTTTTCAAAAGAATATATAACCTTTCTTTCGGATTATTTCACCGCCGCGCACACTCCGTACTGCGTGCAGACAGAGCATACGCTGATGCTCGAAAAGTGGTGCGGGGACGCGATAGTTGAGCATTATCTCGCCGACGGCATCGACCGCGGCAAGATAGATTCGCTCTTCGGCATGACAAAAATAATCGAGAGCGTGCCCGAACTTACGGTTGCCGAAAAGCTCATATATTACGGAGCGCCGAAAGGGCTTTCCGATGTTGCCGCTGACCTCGGGGACAGGTTCAGCGTCGTGCGATACAGTTTCGGCAGTATGGGTGACCGCTGCGGCGAGGTGACAGACAGCAGATACACCAAAGCTACCGGCATGGCGGAGATACTGCGCCGCTTTGACGCGCCTCAGAGCGCGACAATAGCCTTCGGCGACGGCGACAACGATCTTGAGATGATGGACTTCGCCTCTTTCGGAGTCGCCATGGGCAACGGAACTCCGGCTCTGCGCGCGGCCGCCGATATGGTGACCGACGATATAAATTCAAACGGACTCTATAATGCGTTCAAAAAGCTCGGATTGATATAAAAAATTAAGCCGCCCGGCTGTATTTATTACAGTCGGGCGGCTTTTGCTTGTTATTTTATCAGTTGTCCTCGTCGAAATGATCGATTTCGTTTTCGCTGTCTAACTCGTCGCCGTCATCGTCAATGATGCTCAGCTCCTGTTCGAGTCTCTCGCGAAACTCAATGAAAACCTCGTCGTATTCCGGCTCGTTGCCGGTCACATAGGTGTATTCGTCGGTCTCCTCGTCGTATTCGATCTTCATCACGGCGAACTGCATGTCGCCCGATTCGATGTTCTCAACGGGCAGGAGAATGACATAATTTTCGCCCTTGTGCTCGACTATGTCGACTACCGACATCTCAACCTCGTTGCCCTCGTCGTCAACGAGAGTAACGTAGCTGTCCTCGGCGCAGGAATCCTCCTCGCCGTCGGGATAAAAATCAAGAATGTTGTTGTCCTCAGCCATAATTAACTCCTTTTACACATTGAATCTGAACAGCACGACATCGCCGTCGTTCATGACATATTCCTTGCCCTCGCTGCGGACAAGACCCTTTTCCTTTGCGGCGGTCAGCGAACCGCAGGCGATGAGATCGTCGAAGCTTATGACCTCGGCGCGTATGAATCCGCGCTCAAAGTCGGAGTGAATCTTTCCTGCCGCCTGGGGAGCCTTTGTGCCGCGGGTTATCGTCCAGGCTCTGACCTCGGGCTTGCCGGCGGTCAGATATGAGATAAGACCGAGCAGGTGATAGCTGCGCTGAACGAGCAGATCGAGTCCGCCTTTCTCGATTCCGAGATCGGTCAGGAACATCTCGCGCTCCTCTTTTTCGAGCGAGGCTATCTCAGCCTCAAGCTCCGCGCAGATCGGCAGAACCTCCGAACCCTCTGCGGCGGCTATTTCTTTGACCGCGAGATAGTGGCGGTTTGTATCAATATTGTTTGCAAAATCGTTTTCACTCATGTTGCAGGCATATATTACCGGCTTCGCGGTGAGCAGGGCGATCTGAGCTAAAAATTCGCGCTCGTTCTCGTCGCACTCGACATTTCTCGCGGGCACTTCGCTCTCAAGTTCGGTTTTGAGTCTCTTGAGGAACTCGAGCTCGGCGGATGCGGATTTATCGTTTCTCGCCTGCTTTGCGACCCTGTCTATCCTGCGCTCGACCATCTCGAGGTCGGAGAGGATGAGCTCGAGGTTTATCGTCTCGATGTCTCTCTTCGGGTCGATAGTCGCGTCAACATGGACAATGTCGTCGTCCTCGAAGCAGCGAACAACATGTATTATCGCGTCGACCTCTCTTATGTGCGAGAGGAACTTGTTGCCGAGACCTTCGCCTCTCGATGCGCCGCGCACAAGACCCGCTATGTCAACGAATTCGATCGTTGCGGGAGTTATCTTGTCCGGGTGATACATCTCGGCGAGCTTGTCCAACCGCTCGTCCGGCACTGCGACCACGCCGACATTCGGCTCGATGGTGCAGAACGCGTAGTTCGCGGACTGTGCGCCCGCGTTTGTGATGGCGTTGAAAATTGTGCTCTTGCCGACGTTCGGCAGACCTACTATTCCTAATTTCATTTCAAATGACATCCTTTATTTTGATTGATATTCATTTAATTATAACCTCTGGCGGACAAAAAAACAACCGCAACCGCGCTTTTATCAATAAAAAATTGCAAAATCTTCGCCCATGGTGTACAATAATCCCATAAGAAACTACCGGAGGCAGATGCTTTGGAACTTTCTCGCTTTTCAAGAGGTGAAATGCTGATAGGCAAGGAGGCGGCGGAGAAGCTCGCCCGCTGTCACGTTGCGGTGTTCGGGCTCGGCGGCGTCGGCTCTTATACTGCGGAGGCGCTCGCCCGCGCAGGAGTCGGCGAGTTGACCGTTATCGACAATGACGAGGTTGCGATTACCAACATCAACCGCCAGCTATACGCCCTCTCTTCAACGGTCGGCATGAAAAAAACTCAGGTCGCGGCGGCGAGAATAAAAGATATAAATCCCGACTGCAAGGTGAATATTATCGACGGATTCTATCTCGAAGAGAATTCTGCGGATTTCTTCGAGAACCGCTATGACTATATGGCTGACGCGGTCGATACCGTTCAGGCAAAACTGTCGTTAGCTGTCGAATCGCAGAGGCGGGGGATACCGCTGATATCGTGCATGGGCACGGGAAATAAGCTCGACCCGACGCTTTTTCGGGTCTCTGATATCACAAAAACTTCGGTCTGCCCGCTGTGCCGCGTGATGCGCCGCGAGCTGAAGGTCAGAGGCATAAGTCACCTGAAAGTCGTCTGGTCACCCGAGCAGCCGATAAAGCCGAATGAGACCGCCGAAGTGACTTCACGCAGGGCACTGCCCGGGAGTATATCGTTTGTTCCGCCCGTTGCAGGCATGATAATGGCGGGCGAGATAATCAAAGATCTGATAAAATAACGTAAAGCTATATAACTTTACACTTCCCCTAGAGGAGATAAGTATGAAGAAAAAAATTATCCGCGCCGCGGCGGCGATACTTGTGCTGACGGTCGCGCTTTCTTTCGCATTCAGCGGCTGTTCAAACAAAAAGGACGGCGGGGACGAGACAACCACCATGCCGCCCGAGGCGGTCGAGGCGGTGCAGACCCTCAAACTGCCGTATTCAAAAGGCGATAAGCTCAATCCCTTTACGGCAACAAGTATGCTCAATCAGCAGCTGATGCCGCTTATCTATGACGGCCTGTTTGCCCTCGACAAAAATTATAATCCTCAGCCGCTTCTCGCGTCGAATTACAGCCGCAGCGGTCGAACCCTGACGGTATCTCTTGCGTCTGCAAAGTTCTCGGACGGTTCGAGCGTCTCGGCTTCCGATGTTGTCGCCTCGTTTGAGAGCGCGAAGAAATCGCCCGCATATAAAACTCAGCTTGCGAATTTCAGCAGCGCAAAAGTCAGCGGGAACACCGTCGTGTTTTCTCTCACCGATGACGATCCGTATGCCGTCAACTGTCTGACCTTTGCTGTCACAAAGGGCGGCTCGACCGAGGACGGCGCTGCGGGCAGAGGCAGATACACATATTCTTCGGAAAACGGCGTCGGCTATCTCAAAGCGAGCAGCGCGCGCGGCAGCTTCTCGCCGAAGAAAACGAGAATCACTCTCTATGATGTCAAAGATTTGAGCATGCTCAAATATACCCTCGCCATCGGCAATATAAGCTTCGCTTTTGACGATCTGCGCGGCGGCTCTTATACCCGCTATTCCTCGTCGGTCGCAGATATCCTGATGAATAATTTAGTCTATCTCGCTTTCAACAAGAGCAGCTCCGCGCTCTCATCCGAGAAGGTGCGTCAGGCGGTGGCTCTTGCCATTGACAGGGCGAAGCTCGCCGACGAGTCGTTCCAGGGTCACGCAAAAGCGGCGTATACTCCGTTCAACCCCGACTGGAATGTTATCTCAGGCAAAGATTATACAGTCAAAACCGACCTCGAAGCGGCGGGAAAGCTGCTTGACGAGGCGGGATATACTTCAAAAAATGACGCCGTGCGCGCGGACGCAAACAAAAAACAGCTCACTCTCAAGATAGTCGTCAACAAAGACAACGGCTTCAAATCGGCGGCGGCGCAGAGCATAAAAGAGATGCTCGAAAAGCTCAAAATCTCCGTCACCGTCAGCGCGCTGAGCGAAAAAGATTACCGCTCGGCGGTCGCGTCCGGCAAATATGATATGTATATAGGCGAGGTCAAGCTCACCGAGAATATGAGCCTTTCGCCGCTTCTCAAGAGCGGCGGCAGCGTGGCTTACGGCATCAACACTTCGGGCGCCGCGAGCACTGCGTATTCGGCGTTTCTCGCAGGCTCGTCCGATGTGAACACATTTATAGATGCGTTCAATGCCGATATGCCGTTCGTCCCGCTTTGCTACCGTTCGGGGCTTGCGATATACACGCGCACGCTGAAATACGGCAACGCGAATCATATCAACGATGTCTATGCCGATATCGATTCGTGGGATTTCCATTGACAGCAGAAAATCAAACAGGGCTTCCGATTTTTAACGGAAGCCCTGTATTTTTTATATTATTGCGTCCTCGGGGTCGGGGTCGCTGCCCGTGAGTATCGCGTCGGCGCACTCGTTTAGCTTTCTGAACAGCGAGTTGTTTTTCATTATCCGCGAGGGAATCGATATCGTCCCGGTGACGAGGCGGTAGTATGCGCTGTCCCTCTCGACTCTGTTCATGCCGCCGTCGAGGAACGAGAGTAGGACATTGTGAACAATGTCGATAACTTTCATGTCCGCGAGCTCCTCGGCGTCCTCCTTGCGGAGAATTTTGCCGAAGGTCAGGCGGTTCACTTTTTTGTAGAAGCTCATCACATCGGATTCGAGCAGCAGCTTTGCAATCGGCTTTGCTATCGGACGCAGCGCTGATATTTTCTTGCCGTTCGCACCGAGCGCGTCGAGCCTTTTGCCGAACTCTTCGCGGCTAACGAGTATGCCCTTGAGCGGCAGGTCTATCATCTGCACCGCGTGCGCTTTCAAAAACTCCTGCGCGTCGTCTGCACCCTCGAAGCTCTCAAGATGCTCCGTGACTATGTGCAGGCGGTTGTCGTCCGTTACAGTGACATTGACTATCGGCGCGGGATAGCCGCACAGCGAGCCTATGTTCACTTCCGTTATCGGATTTCCCGAGGGTGATACAAATGTATCTATTCTCTGAATATGCGAGTGACCGACGAACATATAGCGAAGCCCTGCGTCCGCTAATTTCGTGGCAACCTCTTCGCGGTCGCCGACGCAGTGGCCGCTCGTGATGAACGGGTGGATGTGCGCGATGAGCAGGTGATGCTCCATGCCGATCATCAGCTGACCGTCCTCTTTTGCCTTGCGTATCTGTTCCTCGACCCACGCCATGTGGTCGGGGGTGTAGCCCGCGCGCCCTTTGCCGTTCTGGTCGTCGTTGAGCGCGAGCAGGCGGACTCCGTCGGCAATCTGCGCGACATATGAGTATATGCCGAGATGTGTCTTGTATGAGCTTATCGCGCGGTCGAGCCCGAATTCGCGGTAGAATTCGCTCAGCTCCTCGTGCGGGACTGTCTCAACGTCGTTTGTGACTTCGCCGCCCGTGAATCTGCGCGGATTCTCGTCGCAGCACCAGTCGTGCGTCGCGGTTATGACATATACGGGAACGTGTTTTTGAAGCTCGCGCAGCTTTTCGCGGAACTCCTCGTGGCATATGCGTTCGCCGTCGTCGGATAAATCTCCGGCTATCATCACTGCGGCGGGCGGGTCTTCGAGTATCTTCTCAAAAGCCGCGTCGATTATCTCGCCCGTCTCTTCGAGGCACTTCTGATCCGATTCGCTGCGGTAGGCATACGCCTCGCCGCCGTCTGACAGGGTGCGCGAGAAGTGATGGGTATCGGCTATGAAAACGAAGCGTGGATTCATTTTGTCTCTCCTGCGCTCTGCATCTCGGCGGCAGTCTCGGCTGCTATAGATGCGCGGCGTTCGGCGATTTCGGACATCATCTTTCTGTGTCCTTCGCCGGTGATGTTATAGAAGTGTATAGGTATGAGCATGAGCAGATAGCCTATTGCTGGGACTATCGTTGTCATTGCGAACAGCGCGAGATTGGTGCTGTGGTTCTGAATCAGTGAGCCCTCTGTGTGGCTGACATAGCCGACAACGCCGAGAATGGCGATGCCGATGGACGAAGCGAAGGTGTTCTCAATCTTTCCCGTGAAGCTCATTATCGAGAGCATGATGCCCTCAACGCGGCGTCCTGTTTTCCATTCGATGTAGTCGACCGTCTCAGCCTCCATCTCTTTCTGCATGAGGTTCTTGAACTCAAGCGGGATGGTGGTAAGACCGGTGAAGAGAATAACAAGAATAGCCGTGAATATCGAAGCGGACTGACCTGCGGGCTTGTTGACGAGACCGCCGTAAGTAGTCAGCGCGAAGAGCAGGTGGAGCACTATTGCACTGACGCAGCAGATCTGGAAGAATCTGCGCGAGTCCGCGCGCTTGCCGAGCTTTTCGACTATCTTGGGCACGAGAATACCCGCGAGCAGGAAGCCCGGGAATTTGATAACATCTATAAAGACGTTGTATTTTCTGTTGAAAAGAAGGTCGGCGACAAAGTAGAACGAAATCTGCTCGGGTATCTTGCAGATAAGGAAGAAGATATTTGCAAAGAAGAGCATGAGCAGAGGACGGTTCTTGAACAGGAGCGCGAAGCACTCCTTGACGCTCGGCGAGTCGGACTGGTGCTGGGCGCGCTCGCGTGTGTTGTGATATGTAAGGCGCGTGAGCACGACTATGCACACGGCGGATATTATCGCGGAGGTCAGATATGCCTGCGGGGTGTGATCCTTGAAATAGGGGAGCAGAGCAGCGCCCGCGACGAAAACCTGCGGCAGAGCGCCGACGACGGAGCGGGTTATTGAGCTGACTCCGAAGAGCTTCGTTCGCTCGATTCCGCTCGGGGTTATCGAAAAGGCGAGAGCGCCCATCGGGATATCAAACGCCGTGTAGGTGACGTCGAGCATGACGAAAAGGAAGGTAGTGTAAATAATGTTGAACACAGGGCTCGCGTTTGCGCTGCCGACGAAGAACAGCACCATGACAAGCGAAACGAACAGCGGCGCCCACTTGATATAGGGTCGCATCTGACCGTCCTTTGTCCTTGTTTTGTCAACAAGAACGCCCATCATCGGGTCGTTTATCGCGTCGAAGATGCCGCAGAAAAATCTGATCTTTGACGCAACGCCCATGGGGTTCGAGAGTTTTTTGAAAAGAACATCGGTCAGGAAGAAGTTTATGTACTTCGAACTGGTCATGCTCGTGTTCATGCCCTGCGCGCCGCGGCCGAGGGCATAAGAGAGCGTCTCTTTCCATGTCAGTACGGTCTCTTCTCCGACATCGCTCTTGACGATTTTTGAGTTGAGAAAATCGGATACTTTGCTCACTTCATCATCTCCAGATAAAAATTGAAACAATTATGTAATTGTATTATATAACCTGCACTGAGAAAAGACAAGAAACAAATAAGCAAAAAATGTCCGATTTAAACGAAAAAATAAAAAAGTATATATTTTTTGTGCCGGAGTTTACTTTTGGCGCCCGTCTTGGTATTATTATGTATAGATAAATAAACTTGAAACGGAGGAGTTTCAGTGTCAGAAAAAATCAAGGTTGCGATAATCGGCTGCGGCGCGATAGCGAACTCTGCGCATATCCCCGCATATATGAAAAACGAAAAGGCGGAGATAAAGTATTTCTGCGATATTATCCCCGAGAGAGCGGACGCTGCGGTCGAAAAATACGGCTGCGGAAAAGCGGTCTATGACTATCACGAGATACTTGACGACCCGGAGCTTGATTCGGTTTCCGTCTGCACCCATAATGACCTGCACTCGGTCATAGCGATAGACTTCATGCGAGCGGGCAAGGATGTTCTCAGCGAGAAGCCCGCCGCGCGTGTGCTCTCTGAGGCGCTCGAGATGCAGCGAGTCTCCCATGAGACGGACAGAATTCTCAGCATCGGCGTGTGCAACCGCTTCGGCAACGCGGTCAATCACATAAAGGAGCTTATAGACGCGGGCGAGCTCGGCGAGGTATATCATGTCTATGCGAGCTTCCGCGCGAATCGCTCCATTCCCGGCATCGGCGGCGACTTCACCCGCAAGGCGGCGTCCGGCGGCGGTGCGCTGATAGATTGGGGCGTGCATTATCTCGACCTCATTCTCTATTGCTGCGGCGAGCCCAAGCCCCTGACCGCATCGGGCGAGGCGTTCTGCAAGCTCGGCAAGAACATAAAAGACTATGTCTATACGAACATGTGGGCGGAGAATACCGCCGACAAGGACGGCGTTTTCGATGTTGACGATTCCGTCACCGGCATCGTCAGAACCGACGGCCCGACCATAACCTTCAACGGCGCGTGGGCGGAGAACATCGGCGAGGATGAGACATATATCGATTTCATCGGCGACAAGGCGGGCATAAGGCTCGAATACGGCGAGGGCTTTGTTATTTATTCCGTCAAGAACGGCATGCTCATGCGCAGCGAGCCGAAGTTCAGAACGAACAATTTCTACGAAGCGGAGATAAATTCGTTCGTCGACTGCGTTATAAATCATGAGCATAACCGCGCCGATATCGATCTCGCCATCGGAACTTCCAAAATAATGCAGGCGATATATGACTCGTCCGAGCTGCACAGAGAGGTCGTTATCGACTGATTGCTTGAAAATCGGCGGAATTTGTGCTATACTCGCCAAAAAGAGGTGATTTGATTGAAGATCTCCACAAAGGGACGCTATGCCATGCGTCTGCTTATCGATTTGTATGAAAATCAGGGCGACGGCTTCGTTGCTCTCAAGGATATTGCCGCAAGGCAGGATATATCGAAAAAATATCTCGAACAGATTGTACCCGCCTTAACGGGCGACGGGATTTTGAAGACTTCGCGCGGATTCCAGGGCGGCTACCGCCTTGCGCGCGAGCCGGAGGATATCCCTGTCGGCGATATACTGCGCCTCACCGAGGGCAGCCTTGCGCCCGTGGCGTGCCTTGACAGTAAGTCCAACGAGTGCCCGCGCTGCGCGGATTGTTTGACCCTTCCGCTTTGGCAGGGACTCGAGCGCGTCATCAACGAATATCTCGACGGTGTGAGCCTGCGCGATGTCATTGACGGGAATATAAAATAAGATATATTTATTGAAGCCGCTGTGTTTTGCAGCGGCTTCTGACTTTTTTATGCGGGACACGCATAGATATGTAGCAGACAAAAAACAAAGGAGAAATAAAAAATGAAACGCCTTTTTGCCTGCATTGTTCTTTTTTGCCTGCTCTGCTCATGCGCCCGGATTCCCGCAAAACTTCCGGAACAGACGAGCAATAGCACAACGGAAACTTCCGCCGTTTACACTCCGAAGCCTGATGAGATTCGCGCCGTGTGGATAAGCTGCTACGAGCTGCCGGATGCAGCTCAGGGCGAAGAAAAATTCCGCGAGCGGGCTGAGGAGATGTTTAATAATGTCGCGGATATGAAGCTCAACACGGTCTTTGTCCATGTCCGCGCCTTTGCCGATGCCGTCTATCCGTCGAAGCTTTTCCCGTGGTCAAAATATTCCTGCAAGGGGAGCGACCCGGGCTTCGATCCGCTGAAAGTGATGGTCGAATGCGCTCATAGAGCCGGGCTCAAAATTCACGCGTGGATAAATCCGTTTCGCGTCAGCTCGTCCGATAATATTGACTCTCTGCCGCAGGGGAGCCCGGCGAAAAAGCTCATTGGCACGGATGCAGTTATCCAGCTCAAAAATGGAATATATTTCGACCCCGCGTCAACCGATGTCCACGCGCTGATATATGACGGCGTGCGCGAAATTTTGGATGGATATGAGGTCGACGGCATACATATCGACGACTATTTCTATCCCACGCACGACGAGAGCATAGACCGCGCGGAATATGAAGCTTATGTCTCCGGCGGCGGGGATAAAGGACTCAACGAGTGGCGGCGCGACAGCGTCAGCGCGTTCGCGGCGGGTCTTTATTCGCTCGTCAAAAGCTACGGCAGCGACAAGATATTTTCGATAAGTCCCGCAGGCAATATCGACGGCAACGAAAACGCTCTGTTCGCGGATGTCGAGCTGTGGCTCTCCACTCCGGGTTACGCCGATTATATTATCCCGCAGGTCTATTTCGGCTTTGAAAATCAGTCTCTGCCGTTTGAAAAGACAGCAAAACGCTGGGCTTCTGTCTCCGACGGGCGCGTCGGGATAATCTGGGGGCTTGCCGCCTATAAATGCGGGACTCAGGATAAAAATGCCCGGTCGGGGAGCTCCGAGTGGGCGGAGAACAGTGATATTATCGCCCGCCAGCTGTCTTTCGTCCGTCCGCTAAATGCCTATTGCGGATTCGCGCTTTTTTCATATTCATATATGTTCGGAAAAATCAACGAAAACGCAAAAAAAGAAATGCAAAATCTCGAAAATATGTTATAATGTATACTGCCTTATTATAAATTGGGGATATCGCATCCTTTTTGGCGAAAACTTTTCTGACGGAGGGCAAATGAAATGACGAAGGGAAAGAGAAATGCCGTAATAGTAATGTCCGTCGCTGTCCTGCTGCTCGTCAGCATGGCGGTTGGCGCGGGCATAGTCGGAACAGATAAAATCCTGTCGTTCCTCGGCGGCAAAAAGCCGGGCACGACAGAAGTTACCGGCGACGATGGCAGCAATGTCCAATTCGTCACTTCGCGCCCCGCGAAGCTTTCCGCAATTTTCGTCAGAACGGACAAGCTCGGTCTTTCGTCCTCTTCCGATACAAAGACAAACTCCGATATAATAGCGAAAGCGGCGGAAAATATAAAAAACAAGGGCTTTGATTCAGTGTTTATTGCAATCCCCGAAGAGAGCGGATTTGCCTGCTCGGACGGGAAAATAGATGCCCTCTCAGTACTCTCTGAAAAGGCTAAAGAACAGGGACTTTATGTCTGCCTTGTTTACGGCGGCACCGAGTTCGGAAAAGACGAATTATCTTCGCTCGGAAGCAGCTTCGACTGCGTGGCGTTCTCCGGCGATATGACCGCAGAGCAGAGAAAGAACGCTGTCGGCACTCTCCATTCCGAAAATAAAAAAGTCAGCGCGGCGCTCTTTGCTGATGCTTCAAACGCGACGGACTGCGCGGCCGTGCTCGATTCAAGATTCGCGGATTTTCTTATAAGCTTCCCGGCGGACAAGTCCTCGGCTGGCGAAAAATATGTCTCTTCGCTCGAGCAGGTGAACGACTCCGCGCGCGGGAGCGGGCTGAGCTTCGCGGCGGCTGTGCGTGCAGATCTCTTTGCGTCCGACGGCACGGACGAGGCGATGATGATAACCGAACAGCTCGATGCCTGCGATTCGCTCGACTCCTGCGTGGGAACGGTCATGTATGACTATGAGTTTTTTTCGTCGGATAATTCACTCGCTTCGGCAATTCTCAAATATATCGCGGAGCGCAGCCGCGAAGAGCTTGAAAAGGACTTTGAACTCAGAAATTTTGAGGGCAGCACAAAGACCACAAACGAATCGAAAATAACATTTACAGGCTCAAGCAGCCCGCTGAGTCCCTTGAAGCTCAACGGCAAAGATGTAAAACGCGAAGCAAACGGCGATTTTTCGTTCGAATCCGAACTCAAGGTCGGAAAGAACGAGTTCAGCTTTGAACATAAGGGCAAGACTCATAAATATACCGTTACATATGAAATAAAGATACTCGAGTCGATGACTCCGACAAAATCTATGGAAGTGCCGGGCGGCAGCAGCATCACCGTCACCGCGACCGCGCTCAAGGGCTCGAATGTTATGGCGAGCCTCGGCGGCACGAAAGTGAAGCTCAAGCAGCAGTCTAATTTCGTTCAGGACGAAAACGGCACAAAGCTCGACGAAAACTCGGATTTCGCCGTCTACAGCGGCAAGATTTCAATTCCAGCGAGCACATCAAAAGTGCAGCCGCTCGGAAGAATAAAAGTATACGCAAGCTTCAACGGGCTCTCCGCCACGATGAGCGGCGCGAGCGTCAGCGTCAGCGCGGTCATTCCGACTCCCGAGCCGACCCCGACCCAGCCCGATACCACCGAGCATCCGTCAACCGATAAACCGTCCGACACTACCGACGGTGGCACGGGCGGCAATGTAGATTTCAACCCGTCGAAGATGCTCACTCCTTACGCCTATGCGGGCGTTGCGGGCAGATCGAAGATGTGCGAGATAACCTCGCTCTGCGAGACGATGCCCGCGAATGTAGTTGACGACTGCGTGCCTTATAGCTCTCCGCTCCCGGCGGGAACGTTTGATTATATTTCGAGCGAATACACTTACGGCGGCAGCAAATATTACCGCCTCGCCAGCGGCAGAAATATACTTGCGAGCAAGACAAAATTGATAGCTCAGGGCTATAATCTTCCGCAGAACAAAGTGTCTGTAGTTTCGAGCTCTTCAAACTCCGACGCGACTACTATAAAATTCGGCTTCACCTGGAAGGTTCCGTTCAATGTCGCGGTCAAGAACCAGTCATATATCCCCTCGTCTCAGGCTTCGGGCGGCTCGCTCTATGCCGTGACGGCGTTCAACGGAAAATATGTTGATATCACCTTCAGCCATTCCGGCAATGTTGTCGGCAAAATCAATGTCTCCGGCAGCAAGATAGTCTCCGCCGCCCAGTGGATAACGGACAGCAAGGCGAAAACACTGACCTTGCGCCTGACTCTCAGGACCCCCGGCAGATTCTATGGCTATTCCGTCGGCTATACTTCGGACGGCTGCCTTACACTCAAAATCAAGGCGAAGCCCGCTTCGTCGCTCAGCGGCAGTGTCATTATGATAGACGCGGGTCACGGCGGCAACGATTCCGGCGCGATATGCGCATATAACCCCAACAGCTCCAAAAAATACGAGAAGCAGATAAACCTGCTCCTCGCCCAGAAGATAAAAGCGAAGCTCGAAGCCCGCGGTGCAACTGTAATTATGACACGCTCTAATGACACATATGTTTCTCTCGACGCCCGTGCGAATATGGGCAGGACGAAGAACCCCGATATGTTTATCGCTGTCCACTGCGACTCGAGCGAGAGCGCAAGCCCGATGGGCACTACGGCATATTACTATCAGGCATATTCGTTCCCGCTGGCGTCAGCTGTTCATAAACGGATAGTCTCCGCCTATAAGAGCAGCATATATTCCGGTGCAGGCTCGGCGACTCTGAATAAGATAGACCGCGGCACGAATATGTATCCGTTCCGCGTGACGAGAATTGAGGAGTGCCCCGCCGTGCTCATAGAATACGGCTTCGTCAGCAATATCAGAGAGTGCAAGCTCCTCTGGTCGGATTCCGTCCAGGAGAGGCTCGCCCAGGCGACGGTAGACGGCATCGCCGACTACATCGCCTCGAACTGATTTTGCTCTTTCGGCTCAAATTTTCTTTTGAGCGCAAGGCACAGATATTCCGCCGGGAAATAGAGAATGAACCAAACCGCCGAAAACGGCAGGCAGATTTGACCGAGAAAATTCAGCGGCATATTCGAATAGTCCCAGACATTCTGCCTGAGCAGAATGTTGAATATCACTCCGGCGATAAGCTCGATGCAGGTTATCACGAGCGCGCCTATCATGCCGCCTATCACGGGGTGGAGCGCGGCGAGCCAGTCGCTCAGAAGATAAAAAATCAGCAGCACCGAGCCGCCGGCTACGGACATCGACCAGTGCGTGTAGCCGCGGAAAATCACCTCGACGAGGTTGTATATTACCGCGCCGAGGAGAAAGACAAAGACATAGCGAAACCCGTTTTTCAATATCATCACCGAGCTTATTTTTGACCGCAGATGCCTCGATATTCCGCGTTTGCGGCGGTGGAAAACCTTTTCAAAAAAGGAGAATATCCGTGCTCAAAAATATGTCTATCAGAAACAAACTTGTCGTGTCGAATATGCTTATGGTCATCGTCCCCGTGGCTATTATAACCGCGGTCATATTGCTGACCACATTGTCAATAACATATTTTTCGACATCGAAGATGTCGTTCGACCCGTCGTTCGGCTCTTATCTGCTTTATAAGACGCAGTTCAATGTCTCGTCGCTTGAGGACAAGATAAAGACTCCGAAAAAGAGCGATACCGACAGGCTCGGCGCGATGGATAAAAAGCGTATCGCTCCGCTCAGAGCGGGGATAACCAAGTCCGGCAGCGGCATGGAGGACAGAATAAGCGACGCCGTTCTCGGCGCATGTGCGAATATTCAGAGAGACGGCTCGGATATTATGATCCTCGCGAACGACGAGATAATATACAAGACCGTGGAAGCGGATGTCTATGAGATGGTCGGCGCGGTCATTGATATCTGCGGCAAGAGCCTGAGCGATATAAACAGCCCGTTCGTCACCTCGGACGACAGCGGAACGGTCGTCACCGATGTCTTTTCCGTCGAGGGCGAGGGTATTGTAAAAATAATTGTAGTCAACAAAAATCTAAACGCAATAGTCAGCCCCAGCATCTACAGCGGCAGCTCCGGCATACCGATAAAGGGCAATAACATCATCGCCATCGCAGCGGTCGTTGCGGTCGTCGCGATAATCATAACAAACGGCTTGCTCGTCATTCTCATGCTCAAGAGCATTATGGAGCCGATGACCATACTCCAGACGGCTACCCATGAGCTGCGCGACGGCAACCTCGACTATAAAGTGCCCTACAGCTCCAAAAATGAGATAGGTCAGGTCTGCGCGGACTTTGAAGAGATGCGCCAGCGGCTCAAGGAGTCGGTCGAACAGCAGCAGAAATACGAAGAGAACAGGATGCAGCTTATTGCCGGCATCTCACACGATCTCGGCACTCCGCTGACCACTATAAAAGGCTACGCTTCCGGCATACTCGACGGTATCGCCGACACGGACGAGAAAAAGATGCGCTATGTCGGGGTCATTTATGACACCGCGCAGGGCATGGACACCCTCGTTTCCGAGCTTTCGATGCTCTCGAAGCTCAGCCTTGACAAAGTGCCGTTTTATTTTGAAAAGATAAAGGCGAAGGACTTCTTCGAGGAGTATACAGCCTATGCCGCCGACACCCTCGGCGAGGCGGGCATAGAGTTCATATATAACTGCGAGTGCGACGAGGACAGGGAGATAAATATCGATCCAGCCCAGTTCAGGCGCGTGCTCAACAATCTTATCGACAACAGCCGCAAATACGGCGCGGAGGACGGAACGGCTAAAATAATGCTTTCCGTCAGAAACGGCGAAAACGGACACACCGAGATATCTATCGAAGATAACGGTCAGGGCGTCCCGGCGGACGAACGCGATAAGATATTCGAAACTTTTTACAGAGGCGACAAGGCGCGGACGGGTCACAAAAACGGAAGCGGCCTCGGCCTCGCGATAACAAAGCAGATAACCGACCGACACGGCGCGTCCATCCGCGCGGATGAGAGCGAGCTCGGCGGACTCAAGGTGATAATAGATTTGCCGCAGGCAAAATAGGAGGAACGAAAAATGAGCAAAAAGATTCTTGTTGTTGAGGACGAAAAAAATATAGCCGAACTCGAGCGCGATTATCTCGAGGCGAACGGCTATACGGTTGAGATAGAATTTGACGGAAAGAGCGGACTCGATAAGGCGCTCGGCTCTGACTATGATCTCGTGATACTCGATGTCATGCTTCCCGAGATTGACGGCTTTGAGGTCTGTCGCCAGATACGCAAGCACAAGGAGTGCCCAGTGCTCATGGTCTCGGCGAAGAAGGACGAGATAGACAAGATAAGAGGACTCGGTATCGGCGCGGACGACTATATAACCAAACCGTTCAGCCCCTCCGAGCTTGTCGCGCGCGTCACGGCGCACATTTCTCGCTATGAGCGTCTGACCTCAAAGGGCGAAGAGCCTGTTAATTATATTATAAATGTCGGCAAGCTTTCGATAGATACCCACGCCCGCCGCGTTTTCGTCAACGAGAAAGAGGTCACGCTCACGAACAAGGAGTTCGACCTGCTCACGTTCCTCGCATCAAACCCGAATGTGGTCTACAGCAAGGACGCCATATTCGATAAAATATGGGGACTCGATGCGATAGGCGAGACCTCGACCGTCACCGTCCATATCAACAGGATCCGCGATAAAATCGAGACGGACAGCTCCAACCCGCAGTATATCGAAACCGTCTGGGGCGCGGGTTACCGCTTCAAGGCATAAAAAGACTGCCGCGAAAACGGCAGTCAGATATAATTTTTCAGCCCTCAAGCTCGGCTGTCCAGTCGAACGAAAAAGTCTCGCCCTTTTCTAGCTTTTCGATGCCGCGTTTTTTTGCTATCGAATCTTTTTTGTCGCAACTGTCGTTGACTCCGTACCACGGCTCAAGGCAGACATAGGGCGCGTTGGGCTTCGCCCATATTCCGAGATATGGCGCTTTGCCGAAGGTGAATTTTACAGTTCTGTCGCCGCTTACGAGGCGCAGGCTCTCTGAATTAAGTCCCTCGAGGATAAGCGCGTCCTTGTCGAAAATATGCTCTGTGAGCCTTATCGTGCGCCCGTTTTCGAGCTCTACCGGGAAAGTCTCATCCATGAGAATGGAGCTTGAATCTATTCTCATCGTGCGAAGATTTTCGTCTTTTTCAAACTCTATCGCGTCGCCTATGCGGCAGTTGAAGCCGGGGTGCGAGCCGATCGAGAAATACATCTCGCCGTCGGTCTTGTTTATGACTGTGCTCGTGCAGCGGAGTGTGTGCCCGCTGACGGAATATTTTATCAGCAGCTCAAACTCGAACGGATAGCACTTTCTCGTCTCGTCGCTCGACGCGAGGGAGAAGGTCATGGAATCTTCGCTCTGCTCTTTGAGAGCAAACACCGAGTGGCGCGCAAAGCCGTGCTTCGGCATCTCATATTCGCGGCCGCTGTAGCGATACTTTCCGTCCAAGAGCTGACCGATTATCGGGAAGAGAACCGGCGCTCTGCCGTACCAGACTGACGGATCGCCCTGCCAGAGAAACTCTTTTCCGTTTTCCTTGAGCTCTACGGAGCTCAGCTGTGCTCCGTCGTCCTCCGCGCTGACGCGAAGAAATTCGTTTTCAATCGTGTATATCATATTTTCACTCCTGTTGTGACCTGCGTCACGGATTTTATCTTTACGAAGTAATTTTATCACCGAACAGGCAATAAATCAATTCAATTCTGAAAGGAAGAGGTTATAAATGAAGGTTTATGTTATTCACGGACCCAATATGAATATGCTCGGCATAAGGGAGCCGGATATCTACGGCAGGCAGACCTATGACGATCTTGTTGAATATATCCGCGCGCGCTGCGAAGAGAACGGCATGGAGCCGGAGTTTTTCCAGTCGAACCACGAGGGCACGCTCGTTGACATAATCCAGCAGGCGTATTATGAAAAAGTCGATGCGATAATAATCAACCCCGCGGCTTATACTCATACGAGCATCGCGATACATGACGCGCTCAAGGCGGTCGGTATTCCGACGGTCGAGGTGCATCTGTCAAATATTTCCGCGCGCGAGGAGTTCCGCGAGAATTCATATATAACCCCTGCCTGCGTCAAAACATATATAGGCTTCGGCTTTGAGGGCTACGAGAAGGCGGTAAAGCATCTGAAAAAGCACTATTGCAAGGATTGAAGCAAAAAGTTTACAAAGCGTTAACCGATTTTGAGGTTCTTTGATATAAAATAAGCTAAAGAGACACAGAAAACTTTTTGGGGGAAAAGATGACAGGCTATATCAAAGCTTTCAAGCCCGAGCTCAAAATCAAGGATTATGAGCTTTACCGAGGCGTATATTGCTCCGAGTGCAGAGTGCTCGGCAGACTCTATACCCCGATAGCGAGAATGCTTCTGAGCTACGATTTCACTTTTCTTTCGATAGTTCGCCTGGCTCTTCAGGAGCAGTGCGGAAAATTTGAAAAAGGACGCTGCTGCGTGAATCCCGCGAAGAAGTGCCTCAAATGTACCGAAGATGCGGAACTCGAACGCAGTGCCGATGTGGTTATAATCGTATCTTATTATAAATTGCTCGACGATATCGCGGACGGCGGATTCTTCAAACGCCTTGCGTGCCGGCTCATAAAGCCCGCGCTTTCGCTCATGCACAAAAAAGCCGCGAGACGGCAGGAGATGCTCGACCGCGCCGTCGCCGCCGCAATGGAAGAACAGCAAAAAATCGAAAAATCCGGCACGGCGTCGCTCGACGAGGCGGCGGATCCGTCCGGTAAGATGCTCGCCGCAATATTCTCTCAGGGGTACTACGGCGAGGACAAAATACAGCTGTGGCGTTTTGGCTATCTTCTGGGCAGGTGGATATATCTGCTCGATGCCGTTGACGATATCGAAAAGGATATAAAGAGCGGGTCATATAATCCGCTAAAAGCAAAATTCCCCGATGCAAACAGTCTCTCGGGCGATGCGTTCAGAAAATTTGCCAAAGAGCGTCTTGACCTCACGGCGGGCGAGACGGCGAACGCACTGAACGGACTGAAGTTCAACCGATTCGGGGATATAATAGAAAATGTGGTCTGCGACGGAATGTTTGCTTCGCAGACGGAAGTATTCAGAAAGAAAGAGGGTGTGAAGAATGAAAAAGAATCCGTTCTCGGTTCTCGGAGTACCGGACACGGCGAGTGACGAGCAGATAAGAAACGCTTATCGCGAGCTCGCCCGCAAATACAGCGACTCGTCGGACGACGGCAAAATGCAGGAGCTCAACGACGCATATGATCAGATAGTTATGCTTCGGGGCGGACTCGGCGGCTCTTCTTCATCGTCTTCGCGCTCCTCGTCTTATGCGGGCAATATGTCCGATTTGTCCGATATACGTGAAAAGATACGCGGCGGAAGAATAGAGGATGCCCTCGTTCTGCTCGACGGAATTCCCGAGCAGTATCGCGCTGCAGAGTGGTATTATCTCAAGGGCGCGGCTCAGCAGAGACGCGGCTGGCTCGACTATGCATCTGAGAATTTTGACCGCGCGTGCAGAATGGATCCCAACAACCGCGAATATGCGGCGGCAAAGGAAAATCTCGATTCGTCGAAAAACGGCGGCTTTCGCAGCGCACGCAAATCGACGAACGGCTGCGGCGCCTGCGATGTCTGCTCCGGTTTGCTCTGCGCCGACTGCTGCTGCGAATGCATGGGCGGCGATCTTATCCCGTGCTGTTGAGGCTGATATATGAAACGCGAAATGAAAAAAACATCCAAAATAGCTCTCAGCGCCGTCTTTGCGGCGCTGTCTGTCGCTCTGATGGCGTTAGTCTCGATTATCCCGAATCTCGAGCTGGCGCTCCCCGCGATATCGGGTCTGTTCGTCGCGGTCATAGTCATTGAAGTTGACAAAAAATGGGCGCTCGGCGTGTGGGCGGCGGTGTCCCTGCTGTCGCTGATAGTCGTCCCAAACAAAGAGTCGGCGATAATTTACACGGTCTTTTTCGGCTATTATCCCGTGCTCAAGGCCGTGCTGGAGAGCAAAACGCCGCGCGCAGTCGAGTATATTATAAAGATTCTGACCTTTTCGGTCGTTATGTCGCTTTCGTATTTTCTGATGGTAAAATTTATGGGCATCGACCCCGACCTGCCAGATTTTCTCGGCAAGTGGGCGATACCCGCGATAGCGCTGCTCGGCATAATCGCATTTTTGCTCTATGATTATGCCCTGTCAAAGCTGATTACATTCTATTGCCTGCGCCTGAGCAGCAAGCTCAGAAAGATACTTAAATAAATATATCCGCACTGCTTTTGCAGATATAAAAAGTTAAACCGACCTATGTGTTTATAGGTCGGTTTTTTATGTTATTGCAAAGTATATTGAAGCACACTGTTTATCGGTTAGATAAATGAGAATTTATCGCAGAATCTATTCAGGCGTCCCTGTAGGGGAGCTGGATCGGCGTAAGCCGAGACTGAGGGGTTAGCTCGCTTCGTTTAAAGTGATAGTAAAAGTGCAAAAAAATAACCTTGTAAGTTGCGAGCCAATAAATTTGTGCAAAATTCGCGGGCAGATGATATCCGTCCCACACTACTGTGCCGCTTTTATCTTTATATCAGCTCGCCCTCGCACCAGTCATCGCCGCAGGCGGTGATTTTTACTTTGCGCAGACCGCGTGTGCAGCCGCTCTTTATTCTGACCGGCGTGTAGTTAGCCGTGTAGCCCTGAATGCTGCCGTCGCGCAGCTTCTCTTCAAACAGCACCTCGACCGTTCTGCCGATTTGTCTCTCTAAAAATTCATGCCGAACTTCGCCTGTCGCCGCGATCATCTCGCGGCTTCTGCGCTCTTTTTCGGCGTTTTCAACGACATCCGGGAACTCCGCCGCCCGCGTGCCTGCCCTGCGTGAATAGGGGAATACGTGAACTTTTTCGAAGCCTATCTTCCTGACGAAATCGCGCGAAATCTCGAAATCTTCTTTAGTCTCGCCCGAGAAGCCGACCATAACATCTGTAGTCAGCGTCGTGTCCTCGAACTCGCTTCTGAGCCTTGTGCAGAGTTCTTCGTATTCGGCGGCGGTGTAGTGGCGGTTCATGCGCTTGAGTGTCTTGTCGCAACCGCTCTGGAGCGATATGTGAAACTGCGGGCAGAGCTTTTTGCATTCAGCCAGCCTTTTTGTAACATCCGGGGTCATGTGGTCGGGCTCGAGAGAGCCGAGACGCACGCGCTTTATCCCATCGAACGATGCGGCGAGCTCGACCGCGTCGCATATGCTCGCCCCACAGTCCGTGCCGTATGCCGAAAGGTTTATGCCGACGAGAACTATCTCCGAAAAGCCTTTCTTTTCGAGCGAGGATATCTCTTCCCTTATGTCCTCGAGCGGCTTCGAACGCACGCGCCCGCGCGCATATGGAATGACACAGTAGGAGCAGAAACGGTTGCAGCCGTCCTCGATTTTGACCGTCGCCCTCGTGCGCTCGCGAAAATCGTTTATCAGCTCGCCGGAGAATTTTTCGCCGTTTTCGTGCTGAGCTATGCGAACGATCCTCTCACGCGTGCGGAAGAATTCATCGATCATGTCGGGAATCTGCTTGTTCGAGCGGTTGCCGGTGACGATATCCGCCTGGGTGAGCAGACGCGCGTCCTCGGGGAACGCCTGCGGCATGCAGCCCGTGAGCACTATAACGGCGTCCGGATGCAGCTTTCGCAGATGGCGCACATTCTGCCTCGTCTTGCGGTCGCTCTCGGCGGTTACGGTGCAGGAGTTGACTATGTAGACATCCGCCTCTTCGCTCGCCCCGACACATTCAAAGCCGCGCTTTATCAGCGCCTGCTCCATCGACTGCGATTCATATTGATTGACCTTGCACCCGAGAGTGCAGAATGCGACCTTCATATCATCACCGCGGCAAAAGCCGCCCTTCCTTTGAGTTTTGCAGTGAAATTATACAGCATTTCGCCCTCTTGTGCAAGTCCGCGGGGCTAAGATGCAGATAATCGGCATATATCTTTAATACTGTTTTTATATCCGCTTTTGATTTTCTGGAGATGATGTTATGAACCGTAAGCTGAAAACGGTGCTCTGCGCCGCCCTTGTTCTTCTGCTGATGTTCTCTTGCTGCTGCGTGAGCTTCGCCGACGAGCCGATGCCCGTCACCGTCAAGGCGAAAGCGGCGGTGCTCATGGATGTGGATTCCGGCAAGGTGCTCATGAGCATGAACGCCGACGAAAAGCTTTATCCCGCTTCTGTTACGAAAATAATGACCCTCTTGCTCGTGACCGAAGCGCTCGACAGCGGGAAGATATCGCTCAGCGACACCGTAACCGCCTCCGCCTCCGCCGCTTCAAAGGGCGGCTCACAGATATGGCTCAAAGAGGGCGAGCAGATGACGGTCGATGATCTGCTCAAGGCTACTGCTGTTTACAGCGCGAACGACGCTTGCACGGCTTTGGGCGAGCTGCTCGCAGGCAGCGACGAGGCGTTCACCGCGATGATAAACGAGCGTGCCGGGCAGCTCGGCATGAAGAATACACATTTTGATAACTGCACAGGTCTTGATGACACCACAACGACCCATTTGACCACCGCGATGGATGTCGCGATAATGTCACGCGAGCTGTTGAAACACGAGCGCATAATGAACTACACAACTATCTGGATGGACTCCCTGCGCGGCGGCGCAACGGAGCTTGTCAACACGAATAAGTTAGTCAGATTCTATAAAGGCACGACCGGGCTCAAGACCGGCACAACGGCGAAGGCAGGATGCTGTGTCTCCGCGAGCGCGAAGCGCGGAAACACGCATCTCATAGCCGTTGTCATGGGCAGCCAGACGAGCGACGACCGCTTCAACGGAGCAAAAGCAATGCTCAACTGGGGTTTTGCAAACTATTCGACCGTCACGCCCGAGATAGACCCGTCGTTGATAACCGATGTCGCTGTAATAGGCGGCGTTGTCGATTCGATTCATCCGTCTCTGCCGAAAGCCGCCAGCGTGCTCGTCAAAAAAGGCGAGGAGGGCAAGATAAAGACCGATGTCGAGCTCTGCGTCGACGTTCAGGCGCCTGTCGAGAAAGGGCAGGTGCTCGGTAAAGTGGTGCTGAGCCTCGGCGACGAGAAGATAGGGGAGTATAATATCGTCTCGCCCGATGCCGTGCGCGCGCTGACTTTCAAAGATATTTTCTTCCGCCTGCTGAAATCCCTCGCCTGAAAACTGTATGAATATACAAATTGAGCACCCGCTTTTTGTCGGATAATACAAAAAAGACCGATATTGTGTATTGGGAATAAAATAAAACTCACAGATGTTATAATTAGCTCGTGTGTTTAATGGAAAAATAAAGAAAAGAGGAAAAATTTGTGAAAAACTATTTCAGCCGGCTTATGTCGAGCGCGAAGAAATGGGAGTTCATCGTATGGTGGATATTCCGTCTGATTATGATAGGCGCGATGGTGAGCCTTCTGTTTACCAACCCGCCCTCGGATCTGCCGAAGACGCAGATGGCGCTTCAGCTGTTTGCAAATCTCGTCGGAATGTTCGCTTGGGAGATAATCCAGGCTCTGCCCGAGAAAAACTGCCTGCGCCAGCTCCCGTCCTATTGCCAGACCGTCGCGTCCGTCGGACTGCTGCTCGCATCCTTCGGCGGCGCGTTCCTGAACTTCTATTATTCCATCTTTATGTGGGATAAGATACTCCACCTGCTCGGCGGAGCTGAGGCGGTGTTCATGGGCTATGAGCTCGCGACCGCCATGCAGAAGCGCGACAAGAAGCAGTGCGATCTGCCGATAGTCCTGCTCTGCGCTCTCGGCTTCTCGTTCTTTATCTCCACCTGCTGGGAGCTCTTCGAGTTCAGCTTCGATCAGATAGCGGGCGGCGATTCTCAGCAGTGGTCGTATGAACTTGCAAAGGCGGCAAACAATACGAGAACTTTCTTTAAGCCCAGAGATCCCGCGCGTTTCGCTCTCATGGACACCATGACCGACATAGTTTTCAATACCCTCGGCGCAGTGCCGTTTTATATCATACTTAAAATAGCGCCTTATCATCATAAGGGCAAGAACAATGTCAACGAGATGTTTGCCCCCAAAGGCGCAGAAAAGGAATTTGCACAGGTAAAATGAGTTTTCGCTGTCCCGTATGCTCGCAGGAGCTGAAAAAAGAAGAAAAGATATGGGTGTGTCCGCAAGGGCACACCTTTGATATCGCCACAAAAGGCTATGTGAATCTGCTGATGAGCAACTCATCGGGCGCAAAGCGCCACGGCGACGACCGCCTGATGATAAACGCGCGGCGCGATTTCCTCTCAAAGGGCTTTTATGAGCCTCTGCGCGAGGCTGTTTATGATGCTCTTTCGGCGGATTTCCCGCGCGGCGGCACTCTGCTCGACGCGGGCTGCGGCGAGTGCTGGTATACTTCGTATTTTAAAAACAGGCTCGGCGAATCGGGACTTGAGCCGCAGGTGCTCGGCGTGGATATCTCGAAATACGCGCTCGAAAAGGCGCCGAAAAACTGCGGAGTCGAACGCGCCGTGGCGAGTATATATAAGCTGCCAGTGGGCGACGGCGAATGCGACGCGATAGTAAATATCTTCGCTCCCGCCTGCCCGCAGGAGTTTTCGCGCGTGCTCAAAAAAGACGGCGTGTTCGTCAAGGCAATACCGCTCGAAAAGCACTTGTGGGAGTTAAAAAGCGCCGTGTATGACGCGCCGTATGAGAACGAAGTTCCGCCGCATGATATCGAGGGCTTCCGCCTCGTCGGTGAAGAGAAGATATGCTATACTTTTGCGCTCGAAAGCGGGAAGGATATAACCGACCTTTTCAATATGACTCCGTATTGCTACAAAACCTCGCAGCAGGACAGGGAGAAGCTCGAAAAATTGAGCTCGCTCACCGTCAGCGCGCAGTTCAGCGTGCTCACTTATAAAAAGATATAACGCTGCGCAGCATATGATTTCAAATCCCTCGGTTTTAATTTTTCAAACCGGGGGATTTTTCTGCTCTTTTTGGCGTTTGTTATTGTAAAAATTGCGTTTTCGTCGTATACTAACTATGTATGAAAGCCACGCGGAAATACCGCATCAATATATCCGGCAGGAAAGGAAGTATAATTTATGCAGCTTGAACTCAAAAGACCCGAGGATTGCATGTTTGATGAAATATCTCTCGGCGAGATAATGCTCCGCCTTGATCCGGGCGCGGGCAGAATAAAGAATTCGCGATCTTTCACCGCTTGGGAAGGTGGCGGAGAATACAATGTCGCGCGCGGACTGCGCCGCTGCTTCGGACTTCGCACCGCAGTCATAACCGCCCTCGCGGATAACGAGGTCGGCAGGCTCATAGAGGACTTCATTCTCCAGGGCGGAGTCGACACCTCGTTTATAAAATGGATGAGCTATGACGGCATCGGCAGAAACGTCCGAAACGGACTCAACTTCACCGAGCGCGGCTACGGAATCCGCGGAGCCGTCGGCGTGTCCGACAGAGGCAATACTGCGGCGTCTCAGCTCAGAGCCGAGGATGTTGATTGGGACTATATCTTCGGTAAGCTCGGCGTCCGCTGGCTGCACACGGGCGGAATTTTTGCCGCTCTGTCCGAGACGAGCGCGCAGACCGTTATCGCCGCAGTCAAAAAGGCGAAGGAATACGGCACCGCCGTCTCCTATGACCTCAACTACCGTCCGTCGCTCTGGAAGGGTATCGGCGGTCAGGAGAAGGCGCAGCAGGTCAACCGCGAAATAGCCAAATATATCGATGTCATGATAGGCAACGAGGAGGATTTCACCGCCTGCCTCGGTCTTGAGGTCGAGGGCAACGACGCGGGACTCAAGAAGCTCAATGTCGAGGGCTATTGCAAAATGATAGAAAACGCCGTTAAGGTATATCCGAATTTCAAGGTTGTTGCAACAACGCTCAGAACCGTCAAGACCGCAACGGTCAACGACTGGAGCGCTATCTGCTGGGCGGACGGCAAGCTTTATGAGGGTATGAAGCTCGACTCGCTCGAGATATTCGACCGCGTCGGCGGCGGCGATTCGTTCGCATCGGGTCTCATCTACGGTCTGATGACCGAGGGCGATCCTCGGTATGCAGTCAACTGCGGCATAGCGCACGGAGCGCTGGCGATGACCACCCCGGGCGACACTTCAATGGCAAGCAAGCGCGAGGTCGAAGCCGTTATGAACGGCGCAGGCGCAAGAGTTCAGAGATAAGAGAGGAAGATAAAAATGGACAAAGAACAAATACTGACTAAAATACAGGACTGCGGCATCGTTGCGGTTGTAAGAGCGGAGAGTGCCGATCAGGCGAGCAGAATCGCCGACGCGTGCATCGAGGGCGGCGTCGCGGCTATCGAGCTTACTTTCACCGTTCCCCATGCCGATAAGGTTATCGAGGAGCTTGCAAAGCGCTACACGCCCGAGCAGATGATTCTCGGCGCAGGCACGGTCATGGATGCGCCGACCGCGAGAATAGCCATGCTCTCCGGCGCAAACTTCGTTGTCAGCCCCTATTTTGACCCCGAGACCGTGAAGATGTGCAACCGCTACAGAGTTGCCGTCATGCCCGGCATAATGACCGTCAAGGAGGCTGTCGCCGCCATGGAGGCGGGCGCGGATATACTCAAAGTATTCCCCGGCGATGTTTACGGCCCGAAGATAATCAAGGCTATAAGAGGACCGATACCTTATGCGAAGATGATGCCGACCGGCGGAGTCGATGTCGATAATGCCGCCGATTGGATTAAGGCGGGCGCAGTCGCAGTCGGCGCGGGCAGCTCGCTGACCGCAGGCGCAAAGACCGGCGACTATCAGCGCATCACAGACACCGCACGCAAGTTTGTCGAAAACATAAAGGCGGCGCGCGAGGGCAGATAACCCCGAAAAGAAAACAAAAGTAAAGGAACTTCTATGTTTGTAGATATTGCAAAAATCAAAATCAAAGCCGGAAACGGCGGCGACGGCGCGGTGACTTTCCACCGCGAGAAATATGTCGCGTCCGGCGGTCCCGACGGCGGCGACGGCGGCAAGGGCGGAGATATCATATTCGAGGTTGACGATAACCTCGCTACCCTTGCGGACTTCCGCTACAAGAGAAAATATACCGCCCCCGACGGAAAGCGCGGCGACGGCGGACGCAGGCGCGGCAAAAACGGCGAGAATCTTGTCATAAAGATTCCTCGCGGAACGATAATCCGCGAGGCGGAGTCGAACGCCGTTATGGCGGATATGTCCGAAAAGACCTCGTTCGTTGCCGCAAAGGGCGGCCGCGGAGGCTGGGGCAACACCCATTTCAAGACCCCGACCCGCCAGACCCCGCGCTTTGCAAAGAGCGGCACTCCCGGTGAGGAGTGGGAGGTCATTCTCGAGCTGAAGCTTCTCGCCGATGTCGGTCTGCTCGGCTTCCCGAATGTCGGCAAGTCAACATTTATCTCGGTCGTCAGCGAGGCAAAGCCCATAATCGCGGACTATCATTTCACAACCATAACTCCCGTCCTCGGCGTTGTCACCATGGGTGAGGGCGAGTCTTTTGTCGTCGCGGATATCCCCGGACTCATCGAGGGCGCGAGCGACGGCGTCGGTCTCGGCCACGAGTTTTTGCGCCATGTCGAGCGCTGCCGCATGCTCCTGCACATAATCGACGCGGCGGGCAGCGAGGGCAGAGACCCGATAGAGGATTTTGAGAAGATAAACGCAGAGCTCGAAAAGTTCGACCCCGAGCTTTCAAAGCTTCCGCAGATCGTTGCAGCGAATAAAATAGACATGGCAGACGACGCTCAGATTGAGCACCTGCGCGAGTATTTCACCTCCCGCGGCTATGAGTTCTATACCATGTGCGCGCCGATTCAGGAGGGCACTGCCGAAGTCATAAACGCAGTCGCCAGACGGCTCAAGACCCTGCCACCGATAAAACGCTACGAGGCGCAGGAGATACCCGTCGAGATGTTCGAGCGGCAGAAAGATACGGGCTTCACCGTGCGCGAGGAGGACGGCGTATTTATCGTCGAGGCTCCGTGGCTGCTCAAGATACTTCAGCGCACCGATATGGACGACTATGAGTCGCTCCAGTATTTCCAGCGCGTGCTGCATTCGAGCGGCATACTTGACAAGCTCGAAAGCATGGGTATCCAGCAGGGCGACACCGTTGAGATTTACGATCTCGAGTTCGACTATATGCCGTAACGGAGGCTTCTCATTTGATAGGAATAAGCGAAGAACTGAAAAATACTGATCCAGATTTGCTCAGTCCGCTGACTCTCGCGTTTATAGGCGATACGGTGTTTGACCTGCTCGTCAGGGGCAATCTCGTCATGCAGGCGAACCGCCCCGTCGGCAAGCTGCATCCGCTCGCGGCGAAGCGAGTCTGTGCCGCCGCTCAGGCAAGGGCTGCGCAGGTTATAGCGCCTGTTTTGACCGAGCACGAAGCCGATATCTATCGGCGCGGCAGAAACGCACATACCGGCAGAGTCCCCAAGAGCGCAAGCTCCGCCGAATATCACAGCGCAACGGGTCTCGAAGCGCTGTTCGGCTGGCTCTATCTCAGCGGGCAGGATAAGAGGATTGAAGAACTGTTTGAACATATTTCCAATGCCGAAAAGGCTGACGAGGTGAAGTGATGAACAGGAAAAGCAGGAAGAAAGAGGCACTGACCCCATACGAGCGGCGCAAAAGGCGGCTTGAAAAAAGGTTTTCCACCGCGCCGAAAACAACGGGACAGAAAGTGGCAGGGGCGGTAATAGACAATATCTGCTGGATAGTCGGCTGTTCGCTCTATTCGATAGGCGTTGTGGCGTTCGCATTGCCCAACAGCATCGCGCAGAGCGGCACGACGGGTCTTGCGATAATAGTCAACCATCTTTTTGAATTCATTCCGCTCGGCACGGCGAACTTTCTGCTCAATGTTCCGCTGATGATCTTAGCCTTTATTTTCATCGGCTGGCGGTTCGTTGCAAAGACGATGTGGGTGACGGTGATTCTCTCCGCCACGCTCGATCTTTTCAGCAAATTTTTGCCGACCTATACGGGCGACAAGATTTTGGCGGCAATATTCTGCGGCGTCTGCACGGGCGCGGGGCTGGCGATTGTCTTCATGCGCGGCGCGACTACTGGCGGCACCGATATCGTCGGCCGTCTCGTCCACAAGGCGTTCCCGCACATTCAGATAGGCAAGGTCATTATGGCTGCCGATGCGATAATAGTTATCCTCGGCGCGGTCGTTTTCCGCTCCATCGAGTCCGCTATGTATGCGGTTATAGTTATTTTCGTCAACTCCCGCCTGCTCGATTATATTCTCTACGGCACCGGCAGCGGCAAGCTGCTGCTCGCCGTGACTGAGCACGCGCAGGAGATATCCGATGCGATAACTTCAAAGATGGGCAGGGGAGTCAGCATCCTGCCGGTCAAGGGCGGCTATACTGGCAAGGAGAAGAATATGGTCGTCTGCGCCGTGAAGAAAAACGAGGTGCCCCAGCTGACGAAGATAATCAGGCAGATAGATACCGATACGTTTATAATCATCACCGAGGCGGGCGAAATCCTCGGCGAGGGCTTCATTGCGCCCGGAGTCAATTGAATAAACAGAGCGCGGAGGCTTTTTGTGAACCTCCGCGCTTTTTTAAAATTTTTTCCAAAACAGGTGAGAAAATCCGCAGACTTCTGCGACAGTATAAGTGAAAGGCGGGACGCCGCCCTGAAAGGATTGATCCGATGGACAACGGTGAGAGTAGCTACCGCCGTTTTATCGAAGGCGATCAAAGTGCGTTTGATGAACTCATGGACGCCTATCGAGACAGACTGATATTTTTCATCAAAGGTTATGTCCGCTCCGCCGAAGAGGCGCAGGACATAGCTATGGATACCTTTGTCGAAATTCTCGTGCATCCGGGGCGTTTTCGCTTCAAAAGCTCGTTCAAAACCTACATATATTCCGTCGCGCGGCACAAAGCGATAGATTTTCTCCGCAAAAAGCGCACCGTGTCTGACGAGGGAGAAGAGATTTGGGACGAGAGCGCGATAGACTCTTTTTACAGGGGCGAGGACGCGAAAACCGTGCGCGAGTGCATGGACAGACTCAACAACGATTACAGAACTGTGCTGTATCTTGTCTATTTTGAGGAAGTGGACGGCGACGGTGCGGCAAAAATTATGGGCAAAAGCAAAAAGCAGCTTGCGAATCTCCTCTACAGGGCGAAGCAGGCGCTTAAAACCGAGCTCGAAAAGGAGGGCTTTTGCTATGAAGACCGATAAGGAATTCAAAAATGAAGTTTATGCGCGCGCTTCAAAGGAACGCGCAAGAATAAAAAAACGCAACCGCGTGATAATGACCGCCGTGCCGTGCTTTGTTATTGCACTGACCGCCGCCACCGCAGCAGTTTATCATTCAACATCGTTCTATATGAAAGACTCCATGCCCGCCGAGCAGCCGATAAATGCCGAGAATTATGTTCAGACCGAGGGCATCCCCGAGGGATATAAGTCCGCGCCGCTGACGAGTGAGGATCAGGAATGTTATCAGCAGCCCGATATCGCGACAGATATTTCAAGCGGTTCTGTTAAATCCGGTTCGAGTGTTGTGCCGACCGAAAATCACGGGGCGGCTGTGACAACGGTTGACGGCGACAAAAAAGGTGACTTCAATCGCCTCAGCTATGATTTCAGGGCTTTCCCCGACAAGAAAGGAGAAAAAAGCAACGGCACGCCAGATGCGATAGTAATAAGCAACCGAGAAAAGCTCGCGGAATATCTCGCAGTGCAGGAGAAATACGGAATATTGAGCGAAGAACTGAAATCTGAGCTTTCGGGCAGGGACGATGAATATTTTAAAAACAACACCGTTGTGATAATAACCGCGGACTGCGAATATGATTTGGCGGACTGCACTATGGACTCAAGCAATACGCTCACCGTCTCGCTCAAAAAGTCGGAGAGCGAACGGAAAACAGGATGCCATATGATTTTGACCGTGTATAACAAGCATTTTACAAACGTCGTCCTCAGGGACGCATGAACAAAAAGAGGAGGAAAGAAATGAAACTCAAAAGGTTAGCGGCTCTTCTGCTCTGCGCCGCCGTCATGCTGCCGCTCGCAGCGTGCGCCAAAAAGCCGGATTCCGGAACATCGCGGACATCGCAGACTACAGATGACACCACCGTCACGCCGACAAAGGACGGCGATACTTCTATCACCGCGACTGACAAGGGCAATAAAGGCGCCGCCGCGCAGGATCTCATGCAGGGCATAACCAAGGGCAAGGGCGCATCCAAAAAGCCGGACAGCCGCTTTGCGAATGTCGCCGCATCGTTTGCGCTTGATCTTTTCAAGGATGAATACAAGTCCGGCAAGAACACGCTCATTTCGCCTCTCTCCGTGCTCACCGCGCTCGCCATGACGCAAAACGGCGCAGAGGGCAAGACCCTCTCCGAGATGCAGAAGGTTCTCGGCGGGCTCGACCGCGATACTTTAAACGCATATATGAACGCATATCTCGCCGAGCTCACCGGCAAGGACAGCGCGCTGAAATGCGCAAACTCTCTCTGGATAGACAGCAGGCTCGATGTCAAGACCTCTTTCCTCCAGAAGAACGCGGATTTCTATTCGGCGCAGGCATATAAAGCGGATTTCACAAGAAAAAATACCGTAAACGAGATAAATTCATGGGTGAACAAAAACACGAACGGCATGATAAAGAAGCTGGTCGACGAGTTCGACCCCCTCACGGTCATGGTGCTCATGAACGCGCTCTGCCTTGAGGCGGAGTGGAGCGATCCGTATACAGACAACTGCGTGAGCGAGGGCACGTTCAAAAATGCCAAGGGCAATCTCGTCAAGGCGGAATATATGTATTCGCAGGAGACGGAATATATCGAGACCGAGAATGCCACGGGCTTTGTCAAATATTATAAGGGCGATAGGTTTGCCTTTGTCGCGCTTTTGCCGAACGAGGGCACGAGCATCGACAGCTATATCGCCTCGCTGACGGGAAAGGGATTTCTCGGTGCGCTGAATTCGAGAAAGAATACTCGGGTCAACACGCAGATGCCGAAGTTCAAGTGCGAATACAGCAACTCGCTCGTCGACACTCTCAAGAAAATGGGCATGAGCACGGCGTTTGACGGGAACAGGGCAAACTTCTCGTCCATGGCTACATTGAAGAACGAAAATATTTACATAAGCGATGTTATTCACAAGACCTTTATCGAGGTTGCCGAAAAGGGCACACGCGCCGGAGCGGTGACTGCCGTTATCGCAGCAAAGAGCGCGGCAATGCCTGTCGAACAGCCGAAGGAAGTAAGGCTCACAAGACCGTTTGTCTATGCGATAATCGATACCCGGACCAATCTGCCGCTCTTTATCGGCGCGCAGACGGATATTTAAGGAGGTGCGCCCGTGAAAGTCAAGAAAATGCTGGCTGTTTTCATGAGCGTTCTGTCGCTTGCCGCCTGTATTTTACCGTTTTCAGGCTGCGGAAAGACCGTGGGAAAAGTTCATAACAAGGGCGTGAAAAGCGGCGCTGTACGCGACCTGACCGAGGGGATTTCAAAGAACGGATCCGCCTCAAAAGCCCCCGACGACGAATTTAAAGCCGCCGCCTCATCGTTTGCGGCAGAGCTTTTCAAAGATAACTATTCAAAGGGCAAGACGACGCTTGTGTCGCCGCTGTCCGTGCTTACCGCGCTCGCGCTGGTGCAAAACGGCGCTCAGGGCAATACGCTCGCCCAGCTTGAGCAGGCTCTCGGCGGACTTGACCGCGACACGCTCAACGCCTATATGCGCGCCTACTGCGACTTCCTGACCGAGAGCGACGAGCTGAAAATCGCAAATTCCGTCTGGACGGACAGCAGCGCAGAGGCAAAGCGGGATTTCCTGCAAAAGGCGGTGGACAGCTACTCCGCGCAGATTTTCTCCGCCCCGCTGTCGAGCAAAAAGACCGTCAGCAGCATCAACTCATGGGTTAAGAAAAACACTGACGGCATGATACCGAAGATAATCGAAGATGCCGATAGAGACGCCGTTATGATGCTCATAAACGCCGTTGCGTTTGAAGCAAAGTGGGAGACTCCGTACACAAACGACGATATCGAAAAGCTTGAGTTCAATTCATATTCCGGCAAATCGAAGAAAACCGAATTTATGTGTTCGACCGAAAGTGTATATCTTTCGGACAGCGACGCGGTCGGATTCATGAAGCCCTATAAGAACGGCCGCTTCGCTTTCGCGGCACTCCTGCCGAACGAAGATGTGAGCATCGATGATTATATAGTCTCTCTCAGCGGCGAAAAGCTGATGAAAATATTCTCGTCCGCCAAGAAAAACGAAGAAGTCGATGTGAAAATGCCAAAGTTCAAGGCGGAGTACAGCACGCAGCTTATCGACACGCTCAAAAAGATGGGCATAGAAGATGCGTTTGACCGCAAATCTGCCGACTTTTCTTCGCTCATAGACAAAAACGACGGCGCTTATATCGGCACCGTGATGCACAAGACTTTTATCGAAGTCGATCAGGAGGGCACGCGTGCCGCCGCGGCGACGCTTGTCGGCATCAGCAAAATGAGCATGCCGACGATAAATCCCGTTTGCCTCAACCGTCCGTTTGTCTATATGATAGTGGACACCGAAACGAACCTGCCGCTGTTTATCGGCGTGCAGACCGAAATATAATACGATACCTCCACCTCTATTTTCCCCCAAATAGATGACCCCGCCGGTTGACTTTACCCGGCGGGGTCGCTTACTTTTATGATTATATTTTACTGCCGATAATTTTTCAGCTCTTCCGCTTCCTCTATCTCTATCTCCGGATCCTCTCCGAGAACCGGCGGCGCGGAGTCCGCGGCGGTCAGCTGCTTTATCCATTTTCGGCTCTTGAATCTTATCAGGCAGAGTACGGATTTCGGCGTGTCCTCCGCGATATACATCGCAATTATCAGCACATAGAACGGAACGTCTGTCAAAAATCCGAGCGTGGTCACTATCGGTATACTCAATAAAAACAGCGCGCCTATGTCGAGGAACATTCCTATTTTCGTGTCTCCGCCGGCTCTGAATATGCCGACCACGCAGACATACGAGATGTTTCTGACTCCTATCCACAGCGAGTAGATGAGCAGGAGCGTCGACGTCATCTGCCGGGCACCCTCCGTCTCAATGGGCAGTATCCGCAGCAGCGGATTGCGCAGGAATATCATGGCGACTCCCGTCAGCACTCCGAGCAGGGGAACGAGCTTTATGAACCGCTTGCCCATGGAGTAGGCCTCATCCGCCTTGCCGGCGCCGACCGCCTTGCCTGTCATTATCGAGCAGGCGTGGCAAATGCCGACGAAGAAGACGAAGGCTATCTGTTCTATCGAGCTGAATATCGTATATGCGGCGTAGTTTTCGCTGCCCTGACGCGCATAAACCATGGCATAGACATTGGTGCCCACTCCCCAGAGCAGCTCGTTGAGCATTATCGGGGCACAGACACGCAGGAACTTCTTGAAAAATTCAATATCCTTCTTGAAAAATTCGCCGATCGGCGCATGGATGATATTCTTTTTCGCGTTGCCTATCACAAAGAGCAGCACCGCCTGAACGACCATGGCTATGGCCGTCGCTATCGCCGCACCGCGAAGCTTCAGCGCGGGGAAGCCCAGCTTGCCGTATATGAGAATGTAGTTGAGCACGGTGTTTGTCGCAACGGACGCTATCGAGCAGGCGAGCGGCGTGTGAACGTCCTCGGTCGAGCGCATGACGGTGCTCGTGACAAGCGAGATGGCGACAAAAATTCCGTAGGGCGCAACGGCCTGCAAATACTGCACTCCGGCGGCTATGACCTCCTCCTCGGAGGTGAAAACGCGCATCATCTGCTCCGGGATTGCGAGCACCGATACAGTGTATAATGCACCCACGGCAAGCGAGAGTATGAACCCTATGCCGTAGCTGCGGCGGATGCTCCGTCTGTCGTTTATGCCCCAGAACTGCGCCGTCATTGTCGCCGTGCCGGAGCTTATTCCGAACAGGGCGAGGTTCAAAAGAAAGCCCCAGCGTCCCGCGACACCTATCGCCGCCGTGCTGACGTTGCCGAGTCCCACGGTCATTGCGGTATCGACGAGCTGAGCGCATGAGGTCAGCAGCTGCTGGAGGGCGATGGGTATCGCCAAAGAAAACATTTTTTTGTAGAAACCCGAGCGGGTCGAATTTGACATTTGACTGTTATTATCTCCTATTTCTTATTCTTCGATCGCGGCCTTTGCGCTGTTTATTCCGTGAAACACGGTCATATCGAACTTCGGCTCGCGGTCGTAAGTGTAAAGTCCGTTTTGCTCCTGCTCTATGTCGTAGAGCTGCGTGTAGCAGAAGCCGAACATCAGCTCGTTGCCGAGCAGGGCTTCGGTGAGCCCTCTGTATCTCTCGATAAACTCATTCTCTGTCCTTGGCGCGTTGCCGTAGCCCCAGGCATTTTCGTCCTGCTCGCCGACGACCCACTTTATGCCGCCGTATTCGCTGACGAAGGTGGGCTCGCCCGCGTATTTCTGGCGGCTGTCGTGCCTGTCAAACAGAGTGCCGTCCGAGACGAGCTTATCGTAATTTTCTTTGAATATCTTCGGATCCTGCTCATAGTCGTGAACGTCGAAGATATCGCTCATAACATGGAAATTTCCGCTTGTGTCGATGCACGGGCGGGTGCTGTCGAGCTGTTTTGTGATTTTATAGACTGCCTCAAGCAGTTCGTCTCTCTGCTCGCGGCCTGCGTAGTCCCAGGTTTCGTTGAACGGGCACCAGCCGATTATCGACGGGTGGTTGAAGTCACGCTCCACTTCCTCGCACCATTCGGGCAGAATTCCGTAAATCGCGTCGGGCGCGGAGTAGTCAAGTCCCCAGTTCGGATATTCGCCCCAGACGATATAGCCCAGGCGGTCGCAGTGATAGAGGAATCGCTGCTCGAAAACCTTCTGATGCAGTCTCGCTCCGTTGAAGCCGGCGGCGAGAGATATTTCTATATCTTTTATCATGTCGCTGTCATCGGGAGCGGTGTATATTCCGTCGCGGTAGAAGCCCTGGTCGAGCACAAGGCGCTGGAAAACGGACTTGCCGTTGATGAGATATTTAAATCCGTCAAGGCGGACATCGCGCAGACCGAAATAGCTCTTGACGGTGTCGCCGCCGAAGGTGATGACAAGGTTATAGAGCCTGCCGCAGCCGACCTCCCACAGGTGTTTTTCAATGAGCTTCATGTCGCCGCTGACGCAGCCTGCCGCATTTTTGCAGTCGTATCTGCCGACCAGTTTGCCCTCGTAGAGAACATCTATTCCGAGCTCGCCGCTGCCGCAGAGCTCGCATGAAAAAGCGACGGAAGAGCTCTCGGGATTCGGGAAGAGCTTGATGCTCTTTATGTAGCTCTTCGGCACGAATTCTACCCAGACAGTCTGCCAGATACCCGTCGTGCGGGTGTAGTCGCAGTCGTGCGAATGAAGGCGCTCGCTCTGCTTGCCGCGCGGAATGAGCGGATTTCTCACATCGTCGCGCGCTTCGACCGCTATTGAGTTTTTGCCGGCTTTGAGGAACTTCGTGATGTCCCCGACAAACGAGACATAGCCGCCCTTGTGGTGCATTGCTTCTTCGCCGTTTATGTAGACTGTCGCGTCATAGTCGACCGCGCCGAAGTGCAGTGTGACTATGCCCTCAAGCTCGCTTTCGCTGATTTCGATGTCGCGTCTGTACCACACGCAGTTCATGAAATCGGTGTTCTCAACGCCGGAAAGACGGCTCTCGGGGCAGAACGGGACTATGATCTTTGAGCTCAGATGCTCCGCATTCTGGAGTCCGCGCTCTCTGCCGCTGACGCTGTTGTCAATTTCGAACTCCCATTCTCCGTTGAGGTTGAGCCAGTTTTCTCTTTCAAACTGCGGATTCGGATGCTCCGCTCTCGGAATAGAATTTGCCATTTATTTATGTCCTTTCAAAATAAATTACTTGTTGAAATATGTCGCTTCCGCCATCGCGCACAGGGCGTGATAGACGGGGAGAGTCAGCTCCTGGACTTTGAACGTCTCGGTCTCCGGCAGGCGCAGGCAGACTGTGCACATCTCGCTCATGAGACTCATTTTTTCGCCGGTTATGCCGATGCTCTCGATCCCCATGGCGTTGGCGACCTTCACTGCGTTGACAACGTTCGCGGAGTTGCCGGAGGTGCTCAGCGCAATGAGTGCGTCTGGGCTCGACGATGCGTATGCCCAGACCTGCTGAGCGAATATCATATCGGCGGCTATGTCGTTTGCAAATGCGGTATTCAGTCCCTCATGCGCGCTCAGCGCAACTGCGGGCAGCGCGCCCTGAAGATGGTTCGCGAGATATTCGCCGTCCTTTATTTCCAAAAAAGCCTGTCTCTGCTCGTCGGTCAGTTCTCTCTTGAGCAGAAAGCCTTTCATCAGCTCGCCGACTATGTGCTGCGCGTCCGCCGCGCTTCCGCCGTTGCCGCAGATGAGCAGCTTGCCGCCGCGGTCGAAGCAGGCGCAGATAACATCATAGGCGCTCTTGATATCCTCTCTGATTCCCTCAAGAGCGGGGTAGCGGACAAAGAGCTCTTCAAAAATTTCCTTTTCCCTGTTCATGCTTTTCCTCCATTTGCAGCGGCATCGAGCGCGATTCCGAGCGACGCGAGGTCGCCTATCTTCTCGCCGAGTCCCGCGGGGATTATCCTGCATCCGGCAGTCTGGCTCAGAGCCTCACGGTGCAGTGCCTTTTCCATGCTGTCTTTCAGAAGATGCCCGGAGCGGGCGAAGATGCTTCCGATTATTATAGCCTGCGGGTCGAGTATATCGGCGAGTATCGCAAGCCCCTCGCCGAGCTTTTCTCCGCATATTCTGTATACTTCTTTCGCCGTCTCGTCGCCGTTCTCTGCGGCTTCGGCGGCGGATTTTGCCGTTATATTTTCAATATCCTCGGCGGTTTTGCACATCAGAGTGCTCCCGCCGTTTTCGAGCGTCTTTCTCGCCATCTCCTGCGCGAGGCGGCCTATTCCGCCGCCGCTGCAAAAGCCCTCGAACGAGCCGCGTTTGCCGTAGCCTATGGGGCCGTCCGCGGCGATTCTCATGTGCCCGACTTCGCCCGCCATGTCGTTTGTGCCGCTGTACAATTTGCCGTCGAGTATCAGTCCCGCGCCCATGCCCGTGCCGAACGTTAAAAATATCATGTTGCGAAGTCCCTTTCCTGCGCCGAACTTCCATTCGGCGAGCGCGCAGGCGTTCGCGTCGTTTTGTAAATACGCGTCGAACCCGAACCGCTCTTCAATCATGTCGACTATCGGCACGCACTCCCAGTCGGGAAGATTCGGCGGCGCAAGAATAATTCCGCGCCTGCTGTCGAGCGGACCGCCGCAGCTTATCCCCACGCAGAGAATATCTTCGGGGGAGAGGGTGTTCTTTTTTATTATCTCTTCAACATTGTCGAGCAGCTCCTCCGTCACGGCGCGCCAGCCGCGCCCGACCCGTGTCTCAAAGCGGAGCTTGTCTATAATAATATCGTCGGCGTCTCCCTGCGCTCTGCCGAGCAGAACGGCGCACTTTGTTCCGCCGATGTCTATACCCATTATATATTTTTTCATATTATATCAAATCACTTCCGATTTTACTGCACACATATTATACACATAAATCTTTTTTCGGTCAATCGGATAAAGATGCAAATACAAGAAAAACTACTGTATATAGCATTTACGGAGGTAGAAAAATGGTTCTGACGATACTGAGGATTTTTATATTATATGTTCTGGCGACTGCGGCGGTCAGAATAATGGGAAAAAGGCAAATAGGCGAGCTTCAGCCGTCTGAACTTGTTATAACTATTCTGCTCTCCGAAATCGCGGCTATACCTATGCAGGATACGGATATCCCGCTGCTCAATTCCGTCGTCGCGGTGCTTCTGCTCGTGGCGTTCGAAATAATCAGCTCGGTCATTTCCATGAAGAGCCGCGGCGCACGCAGGCTGCTCGAGGGCAACGCTGTGACAGTCATACGCGACGGCAAGATCGATCAAAAAGAGATAAAACGCCTGCGCTATACCGTTGACGATCTTCTGACGGCGCTGCGGCAAAAGGATGTTTTTGATATCTCGACAGTCGGCTATGCCGTGCTTGAGACGAACGGCAAGCTCTCGGTCATGCTCAAGCCCGATGAAAATGCGCTGACCGCAAAGACTTTGCAGCTCTCGCTGCCAGATCCCGGCATGCCGTGCCTTGTCGTCAGCGACGGAAAAGTGATACGCGAGCACTACGACGACTGCAGCATGAACGACAGAGAACTCAAACGCCTGCTCAGAGCAAAGGGGCTGACGGTCGAAGATGTGCTGATAATGACCGTTGACCGCGACAAAAACGCTGTTATAGTCGAAAAGGAGAAAAAAGTATGAAACGCTTTGCGACGGCACTTGTTCTGCTCGCTCTGACTCTGACTATGAGCATCGGTGCGCAGTTCATATTTTCAAAAAAGACCGGTGAGCTGATAACGGATCTCAAATCCCTGCTCGCCGCCGTCGATGCCGGGGAGGGAGAGGAGCAGGCGCTTGATAAAGCCGAGAGCGAATGGAGAGATTCAAAAAGGATTCTGCACATTCTGCTCGTCCACCGCTCGATGGATGAGATCGAGATAAACATAAATAGTCTCAGGGAATATCTCAACTCAGGCGATGACGAGGCTCTGCGCCAGGCGTGCACCGAGGCGCTAAAACAGCTTGAAAACCTGCGCGACGCGGGAAAAATAACGATAGAAAATGTGTTGAAAATCGAGTAAAACGGTGTTGACAAAACGCTCCAGATATTGTAAAGTTATTTTGTAAATATCGGTAAAAAGGAGCATCACCATGAAGAAAAAGCACGATCCCAAAAGTGTGATACTGACGATAATTCTTATAATAACTTATGCGCTTTCCGTCGTTTTCAATTTTTCGCATATGATGGACGGCAAGGGCAGCAGAAAGCCCGGCTTTGCAACGGCCGGTCTGTTCCTGCTCGCGGCGTTTGTCTATATTATTTTCGAGCGCATGAACAAGCGTCCGCTTGTCGTCGGAACGGTGTTCTGGTCTATTTCGCTCGTGTGCTCCGCCTATGCGCTGATGATGTGCTTCTTCTACAATGACCTCATGAGCCTGTTCTATCCGCTGATGATGGCTTTCCTTCCGCCGAGCTTCGGCATCGCAGCGCCGTTCAAAACGAACAACACGCTCTATTTTGCTATCCTTTTTGCAATCCCCGCGGCTGAGCTGATATTTCATATTATCCTGCTCGCCCTGCGCTCGAAAAAGGTCAAAAAATAAACAGAATATAACATTGTGATTTTCAGGCTGTTCCGTTTCGGAACAGCCTTTTTTATCTCCGGAAGCCTTGATATATAAGCACTTTCGGCTTTTTGCATTTTTGGCGTTTATTTAAACTTTATAAATGCAATACAAATTTAACTTTTTTTAACCAAACTTAACCGCGCCTTATATTGACTTTGTTTATGCACTGTTATAAATTAAATTTATCTCGGCTTTTACCCTTTTGTAGCGGAAAATATATTCCGCGCGGGGCGGAGCCAAAATGACGGAACATCACGGAGGAGAAATGGAAAAGAAAAATGCAACGCCGAGCGTCAGACAGCTGTTATGCGCTTCGGCGGAGAAGTATGGAGAAGAGATATTCATAAAATTCGTGCGAAACGGCGCGGTCGAAGAGCGCAGCTATGTCCGCGTCAAAACGGACAGCGAAGCGGTCTGCCGCTGGATCAGAAGCATATCGAAAGAGGGCATGCATGTCGCCGTTGTCAGCAAGACGAACTACGAGTACATAACCTGTATCACCGGAATACTCATGAGCGGCAGCGTCGTTGTACCGTTTGCGCCCGATATATCCGCTAAAGAAGCGTCGGAGCTTTTCGACCGCGCGGATATCGACATGGTGCTCTATGACAGCACATTTTCCGAGAATGTCGGCGAAGTCATGGCAAACTGCCCGAAGATAAAGCATGCGGTCGACCTCTCGGACGAGAACTTCTTCGCCGGTATCTATGAAAAATATTCGGCGGCGAGCGAATACGCGCCCCTCTCCGACTACGAAGTCGATCCCGACAAGTGCGCGGTCATAATATTCACCTCCGGCACGACCGGGGTCAAAAAAGGCGTTATGCTCTCGACCAACGCCCTCGTTGGCAACATCATGTACAAAGAATATATTAATATTTTCAGCGAGCGTACCTCGACCCTCTCGGTGCTCCCGATGCACCATATCTACTGCTTCTCGGGCGACTATCTGAAAAACCTGTGCGACGGCGTTCAGGTCTGCCTCAACGGCAATCTCAGCGATATCGTCCCGAATCTTCAGCGCTTTGAGCCCAACGCCATGCGCGTCGTTCCGATGATAGCTCAGCATCTGCTCCAGCGCATAAAGATAACCGCGGCGAAAAATTCGGATATCACTCCCGCCGAGGCGGCAAAAATCGTGCTCGGCAAGAACCTCAACTGGATAGTTTCGGGCGGCGCATATCTCGATCCGCTGCTCGTCGAGGAATATGACAAGCTCGGCATAATGCTCCGCCAGGGCTACGGCATGACCGAGGTCGGCTGCCGCATTTCCGTGCCCGACAGAGGCGTTTCTACCGAGTCCGTCGGCAGGGTTATAAATATCTGCGATGTCCGCACCGAAAACGGCGAGATCCAGATAAAGACTCCGACGATTATGCTCGGCTATTATAAAATGCCCGAGGAGACGGCGCAGATGTTCACCGAGGACGGCTGGTTCAGGACGGGCGACATTGGCTATGTCACCGAGGATAGGCAGCTGTTCATCACCGGCAGAGTCAAGAATCTGATAATCCTTTCGAGCGGCGAAAACGTCTCTCCCGAGGCGATTGAGAAGAAGTTCAAAAAATTGAATATAGTTGACGAGGTCGTGGTTTACGGCGAAAACGACCGTATTGTCGCCGAGATATATCCCGATTTCGAGCACGCGGAGCAGGCGGGGATAGAGGATATCCCCGCCGAGATAGAGCGCCGCATGGACGAGATAAACGCGGGCGCAAAGACCTCGCATTTTGTCTCGGAGCTGAGATTCCGCGACGAGCCCTTTGAAAAGACCTCGAGCGGCAAAATAAAGAGAAAAGAAACCGTTGTGGGCTGAGAAGGAGAGAAAAATGAAACCGAAGGCAGGAACAGAGGTATTTGAGCTCATCCCCTCGCAGAAGATGATAAACTTCATGCTCAAATACAGCTTCTTTCACAAGCAGGTCATTCAGATACCCATGTCGATAGTCACGCACACGCCGATAGATTTCGATGTGCTCAAAAAGGCGCTCAACATAGAGATAGAACGCAACGACTGCATGAGGCTGCGCTTTTATAAAGAACACGGGGAGTTCTATCAGTATTTCCTTGACAAATATGTTGTTGACGATGTGCCGGTCGTGACCTTTTCGACCGAAGAGGAACAGCAGGCTTATCTCACCGCTGATGCGCGCAGACCCATACGGCATTTGAAAGGCGAGGATTTTCGCATTATATTCTTCCGCTCGTTCGACGGCGGCTACGGAATATATATCAACATCACCCATCTGTGCATGGATGCCGCGGCGGTCTTTGTGTTCTTCTCCGATCTGCTCGGAGTCTATGACCACCTGAAAAACGGCAAGCCCATGCCGCGTCCGCTCGGCGAATACAAAAAGACGATAAGAAAAGAGCTCGCCATAGTCGCGGACGAAAAGAAGATGAAAGAGGAAGAGGAGTTCTATACTCAGTTTTTCCTCAAGGACGGCGATCCGCTCTATGCCGGAGTTCACGGTCCCGAGTTGCTCGAAAAAGAGCGCAAAAGAAAGCACGATCCGTCCCTCAGAGCACCGTCCTGCTTCGACCCGATACACGACAAGGCGGAGCTTGCAAGATACGATGTCTCGAAAGAGGACAGTGACAAGATACTCGCATTCATTCAGTCGAGCGGCGTCAGCCCCGAGTGCCTTGTCCAGCTTGCAATGCGCCTGCATATCTCGAAGATAAACTACAGAACGAACGATTCTTATTTCGTCACCCTCTGCACCCGCCGCAGAACCCTCAGCGAGAAGCGCTCCGGCGGCACGCTTGCCGAGCCCCTCCCGTGGAGAATAGTCCTGCCTGAGAGTTTGACCTTCAGTGAGGCTCTCGACAAGATGGCGGAGCTTCAGATGACCCTGTTCAGGCACATGGATTACCCCTATCTCGAGTGCCGCGAGCTTGTGAGAAAGCTGTTTGATTACAGCCCGGTAGCCGCGTCGTCCTCGATGATGTTCTCGTGGTTCCCGCTCGGCAAAGACACGATGAACGGCTGGGACTATGAGTTCACGGGCTACAGCCTCGGCAGATACATCATGCCGCTCTACAGCTTCGCAATGTACGACGCGCACAGCGGCTGCTTCAAATTTTCGTATATGCACCGCACGAATATGATAACCTCTGAGCATATAAAAGCTCTGCATGAAAAGACCGTTCGAGCCCTGCTTCTCGGCGCGGAGAACCCCGACAGAACGCTCGGCGAGATACTCGATATACTTTAATCTTAAAAGGAGAGACAGTTATGCTTGAAAAGATTGCCGAAATAATCTGCGAATATGTCTATATCGACCCTGCCGAAATTACCGAGCAGGCGAACCTCAGAACCGATATCGGTCTGAGCTCGCTCGACCTTATGAGCGTCGCGTCGGATATGGAAAACACCTTCGGGGTGAAGATTCCCGAGAGGGCGATACTCACCGCCAAGACAGTCAAGGATCTTATCGCCTGCGTGGGCTGATAAACAAATGTAATATAAAAAGAAAGCTGCAATCCATGGATAAAACCGTGAATTGCAGCTTTGCTGTTTGTTGTTTAACTCAGATCTTCATCGCAACATCATATGCGCGCCACACGACGGAGCGGAGGTTGCCTATTGCAAGGCAGTCGCCGACGAGGTGGACGTTGCCGGACTTCTCGGCAAGCGGAGCGGGGATATAGCCCGCGCAGCTGATGACGGAGTCACAGTCGATGTTGATGTCCTTGCCGTCCTTGCCGGTGCAGACGATAGAGCCGTCCTTGACTTCCTTGAGTGTCGTCTCAAGATAGACGGGAGTCTTGTGCAGGGCGAACCACTCTCTGAGATAAGAGGAGTTTGCAAGGCAGACGCCGGTCTGGCTGATAAGGTCGTCCTTCATCTCGACAATGATCGGATTCTTGCCCTGGAGAGCGAGCTCGTAGGCTATTTCGCATCCGGTCAGTCCGCCGCCGATGACAGCGACGGTGTTGCCGACTTCTGCGCCGTTGAGGTAGTCGCAGCCCTCGATCATCTTCTCGTAGCCGGGAACTCTTCTGAGGAGTCTCGGGGTCGAGCCGGTCGCGATGATAACGGGATCGCTGCCGAACGCCGCGATGTCCTTTATCTCGTCGTTGAGTCTGACTTCGATGCCGAGCTTCGTCATCTGGCGTCTGTACCAGTCGAGCAGGTCACGGAGCTTGCCCTTGTATGACTCTGCGCTCGCGGGGATGAATGTTCCGCCGAGCACGTCGCTCTTCTCGTGGATTATCGGATTGTGTCCGCGGAGCTTGAGCACGCGGGCAGCCTCCATGCCGCCGATACCGCCGCCGACGATGTGGACGGTCTTGGGCGAGTTGGTCTTCTTTATGTAGTGCTTGTTCCACTGCATCGTCTCAGCGTTGATAGCGCAGCGGGAAAGATGCAGGCTGTCGGAAAGCTCCTGATCGTTGGGCACGCCCTTGTAGTGGCACATGTTGAAGCAGCCGTTGTGGCAGAGAATGCAGGGACGGATGTCATCCTCCTCGTCATTCATCATCTTCGTGACCCACTCCTGATCGGCGAGGAACTGACGCGCGAATCCTGCGCCGTCAAGCTTGCCTTCCTTTATCGCGTCCGCGGCAACTCTCGGATCGAGGCGGCCGGCGCAGATAACGGGAATGTCGCAGAACTGCTTGATGTATTCAACATCCTCGAGGTTGCAGTTCTCGGGCATGTAGATGGGCGGGTGAGCCCAGTACCATGCGTCGTATGTGCCGTTGTCGCAGTTGAGGCAGTCATAACCGGCATCCTGAAGATACTTGACAGCCTTCTCGGACTCTGCCATGTCGCGTCCTACTTCGGTATAGGCCTCGCCCGGGAGCGCGCCCTGACGGAAGCCCTTGGTCTTGGAAATTATGCTGTAGCGCAGGGAGACCGGGAAGTCGTCGCCGCAGGCTTTCTTGATAGCCTGAACGACCTCGACTGCGAAACGATAGCGATTCTCAAACGAGCCGCCGTATTCGTCGGTGCGCTTGTTGACATATTTAAGGGTGAACTGGTCGAGCAGATAGCCCTCGTGGACTGCGTGAACCTCAACGCCGTCAACGCCTGCGTCCTTGAGCATCTTTGCGCTCTCTGCGAACGCATTGACAAACTCCTTGATTTCAGCCTTGGTCATCTCTCTCGAGGGAACTTTATCAGACCAGCGGTTGGGCGAGGGGCTCGCGGAAGCCGTGATCTTGTCGAGATCCATGAAGGGCTTGCTGAGGACTCTCAGCGCGGGGTTGGTGTAGAGCTTCTCCATCATTTCGCTGATGGTGAAGGAGCGGCCGAAGCCTGCGGTCAGCTGAACGAAGAGCTTCGCGCCGGTCTTGTGGAGCTCGGGAGTCCACTTTTTGAGGTCGGCATACATCTTCTTGTTCTTGTGGAGCCACTGGCCGAACATGGGGTTGTAGACCGGCTGACATCCGGGGAGAACAAGACCCACGTTGTTCTTCGCGACTTCCATGATAAAGCGTGCGCCGTCTTTATCGAAGTGGTTCTTCTCCATCCATCCGAAGAGGTCGGTGCCGCCCATGCTCGTGAGCACGATGCGGTTCTTGATCTCGCAGTTGCCGATCTTCCACGGAGTGAATAAGGGCTGTAATCTTTGATCCATATAATTGCCTCCAACAAAGAATTGAATATTTCATCGACAATATATTATCACATTCCGGCTTATTACGCAACAAAAAAACGCGCTTTATCAATACTTTTTTATCAATACTGCCCGTCCTTTTTGACCATCAGGCAATAGCTGACTCCCTCGGGGGCGAGTATCGGTTCTGCATTTTTCATTTCGTTGTGCGCCTTGAAGAAATCGCGGTCAATATCGCCGCTGTCCGCAAGCTCATAGATGAGCGCGCCCGCTTCTCCCGCGATGCGCTCGATATCCGTGTGTGTGTATCGCGCTTTCATCTCTTCGCCCGCGCCGCCGGCAAGCAGTCTGTTCTTCTGCTCCCGGGTGCAGTCACGGTCGTTCGGGAAATCGAACACGAGTGCGCTTTCGCTCGCCGAGTTTTCAAACAGGATTTTAACGCAGCGTGCGAACTTGTCTTGGGTCAGATAAAAGCTTATGCCGAGTAGGCTGAAAAATGTCCTCTCCTTAGGGTCATATCCCGCATTTAGCAGAGCGGGGATAAAACCCTTGCCGAGGTCGCAGCCGACATAGCTGATATTTTCGCGGTCGATTCCAGCTTCGTCAATGCGTCTTACCTTGTCTTCAATCATCTCGGGGCGGTCGAGCTCAAATACTTTGATATCTCTGTCAATTTTATAGCCCGATGTGTCGTAGCCCGCGGCGGCGATGACATATTGCCGCGCGCCGAGCCTTATCTCGTTTTCCATATGCCGCTTGCAAAATGCGGAGCGCGCGATTACACTCGGCGCGATAAATCCGTTCATAACGCGCCCGAGCGGGTCGCCGCCACTGTAATTCGAGTCAAAAAATGCGATGCCGTTTTTCATGTTTTCCGCTATCGCGTTCTTTTCACTTTCACTCAGAATCTCTCCCGCGAGCGGGTCGTCAAAGATCTTTGCTTCGTCAGCTTTCGTGTGGTAATACCGAGCAAAACAGCTCACCAGTGCAGTCATGTTGTTCATTTCAAAACACCTCCGTATACTTAATATCTCACGGGGCAGGAGATTACAAGACTTGACAAATCGGCGTTTTTGTGGTAATATAAACATGAAAAGATAAGAAAAAATTTTTTGAGCTGCCTGCTTCGGCGGCTCTTTTTTATTTTATTAAAAGAAAAAGCAGAGAGCCGTTTTACCGACTCTCTGCGCTTCGTTTTTTATTTATTTCTGCTCTGCGTCCGCTGCGGCGTCGGCGGAGAAAATCTCCTTTGCGCTCGCCGCGAGTCCCGCGAGGGACTGGAGCTCGCTCGGAATGATGAGCTTCGTCGCCTTGCCGTCCGCAGCCTTTGCGAATGCTTCAAGGCTCTTTATCGTCAGATAACCGTCCTTCGGGGCGGCTTCGTTTATCAGGGCGATAGCCTTCGCCTGAGCCTCCTGAACGGCGACGATAGCCTGCGCCTCACCCTCTGCCTCGCGAATCTTCGCTTCCTTGACAGCCTCTGCGTGAAGAATGGCGGCCTGCTTGTCACCCTCTGCGGCGAGGATCTGGCTCTCTTTCTGACCCTCTGCAACGAGGATCTTGCTCGCCTTTTCTCCCTCTGCGCGCAGAATTGCCTCACGGCGCTGACGCTCTGCCTTCATCTGCTTCTCCATCGCGTCCTGAATCTCGGGCGGGGGAAGAATGTTCTTGAGCTCAACGCGGTTTACTTTGATGCCCCATGCGTCGGTGGCTTCGTCGAGGATAACTCTGATTTTTGCGTTGATGACATCGCGCGAGGTCAGCGTGTGGTCAAGCTCCATTTCGCCGATGATGTTTCTCAGCGTTGTTGCCGAGAGATTTTCAATAGCGGATATCGGGCGCTCCACACCGTATGCATAGAGCTTCGGGTCGGTTATCTGGAAGAAAACGACCGTGTCTATCTGCATCGTGACGTTATCTTTTGTGATAACGGGTTGGGGCGGGAAATCCACGACCTGCTCCTTGAGGGAGACGGTCTTCGATACTTTCTCAACGAAAGGTATCTTGAAGTGGATGCCGGTCTGCCATGTGGTCGAATATGCACCGAGGCGCTCGATGACATAGGCCTTGGACTGCGGCACTATCTTGATGTTGAGCACGACAATAACGAGCACGAGCACGATTATGCCGATGATTACTCCGATTGCTACAGGTCCCATAATAATCCTCCTTTAGTGTTTTGAAACCATAAGTTTAACGCCGTCGATTCTGTCAACGGTGATATTTGAACCTTTTTCAATGCGGCTGCCGTCGGACGATCTTGCCGTCCAGGTCGAGCCCTCGACCTTCACTATACCGGTGCCCTCGGTGTTGTCAACAGTCTCCTCGACTATTCCCTCGAGACCTATGTATCTGTCAGCGTTGGTCGGCTGAACGCGCTTTTTTGAAAATTTCTTGACGAGCGGACGGGTCACCACAAGCGCGACGAGCGACACTGCCGCGAAAATCACCCACTGAAGCCAGATGGGCGCCGAGCAAAGCTCCGATATCAGAGCCGCCGCCGCACCAACGGCGAACCAGATCGTGACAAGCTGGACGGTCGCGGCTTCAACAACGATGAACGCTATGAGCAGCGCTACCCATAATATAAGCATTGTGTATTCCGGCAAAACAGGCTCCTCCTTTGATATATTGACCGAAGCGAAAATGCTTCGATTCGATATAATTATATCAAAAGAGCGAGCCCATTGCAATATGCGCGGATATTATTTTTAGAGGAACGATTTTTGTCAGTTTTTGCTTTTGGTTATCGGCTTTCGCAGCAGAAGCGAGGTCAGCGCCCTGCCGTTAAACGGAATGAGGGGATAGAGATAGCAGCGCCCACTGATGGTCTTATTGAATGAAATCAACAGAGCGGTTATTACAAGCCCTGCGATGAAGCCCCAGAGGTTGAATATTGCCGTCAGTATCAGTATCATCATGCGGCAGAGTTTGAACGCATACCCGAGCTCATAGCTCGGCTGGGCGAAGTTCGTTATCGCGACGAACGCCATATAGAGCACGACCTCCGCCGTGAACCACTTCGCGGCAATGGCAAATTCTCCGAGCACGAGCGCACCGATGACGCTAAAGGAGTTGCTCAGCGCGTTGGGCGTGTTGAGCGACGCCAGCTTTAAAGCGTCTATGACTATCTCGATTATCAGCAGCTGCATTATGACGGGCACGCTCGTCGGGTGCTCTATCTTTATGAAGTCGAGCCACGGCGGGATATATTCTGGATTTTGAATCAGCAGGAACCACACGGGAGTCAGCAGCAGAGCGAGCAGAAAAACTATCATCCTGACTATTCTCAGATAGCTACCTATAAGGCTCGGAAAATAGAAATCGTTCGTGTCCTGTAAAAAGTCGAACACGCCCGTCGGGATAATCATAACGGAGGGCGAGGTATCCGTGATTATCAGCAGACTGCCCTCATATATGCTCGCCGCCGCGCTGTCCGGGCGCTCGGTGTAACGCACCTTCGGAAAGGGATTGAACCTCTGCTTCGGTATAAGACATTCCGCAAGGCTCTCGTGCCCCATGGTCAGAGCGTTTATGTCTATGGAATTCAGCTTTTTCTTTATCCTTTCGACTTCCTTGGGGTCGGCCGTGCCCTCAAGATAACAGAGCACGATGTCTGTTTTCGACCTCGTTCCCACTTGCGTCAAATACATCGTGAGCTTCGTGTCCCTGACTCTGCGGCGTATGAGCGCGGTGTTGAATATCAGCGTCTCGACAAAGCCGTCGTGCGAGCCCCTGAGCACCTTGTCATTCTCCGGCTCGTCCACGCTCCTTGCGGGATAAGTCCGCACATCTATAATTATAGCTTCTTTAAACCCGTCAACTATCATGCCCAATGCGCCGGAGAAGAGAAAAGTCTCGAACCTGTCGAAGTCGTTTACGACCTCGGTCTCGACATAGGGCACAAACGCGTCGGCAAATTCGCGCGTTGTGCCGACAGTTTTGAGCTTCTTCTCGTCCGCGTTCATCATGAAGCTCATGATTTTTTCCATCAGCCCGTCTTTTATAAATCCGTCGATGAACCAGAGCATGGCGCGGTGGCTGCCGATCATTATCTGACGGCTGACGAGGTCAAAGCTCTCGCTCACGCGCAGCCGCAGATTGAGTGACGCAATGTCGGCTTCGTAGTTCCCCGAAAAAGTCTGCTTTTCCATATGAATATCCCGCCCTTAAAAAAGAAAAAGATGATATACGGCAATTGTTTCACGCCGTATATCATCTCCGTTTTTGCCGGGATTATACGTTGTAATAATAGTATTCCGCTATCGCATACCAGAGCAGCGGGCCGACAACGCCGTTCGGGGTCAGCCCGAAATATCGCCGAGCCGCCTTGACCGCCGCCTCCGTCTGAGGGCCGAAGATGCCGTCCGCCGCAACATACGGCACGCTCTCGACGCCGCGCGAGAGAACCTGGAGATATTCCTGAAGATTTCTCACTGCACTGCCCGTGCTGCCGCGGAGCAGATTGTAGCCGGGATATGCAAAACGCGCATATTGATCATAGATTGAAAATTCGCCGGGGAAGGTTCGCAGGATATCATTATATACAGCCTGCAGCTTGTTCCATGTGTCGCGCCCGACTATGCCGTCCGGCGCAAGGCCGTATTGCCGCTGAAACTGTACTACGCTGTTGTATGTGCCCTGGCCGAAAATGCCGTCGACCGCCGGGGGCTGGATGTTGTTTGTGAAGTTGCCGATAAAGTTCAAGAAATACTGAATCGTGCTCACATCCTGACCTCGGTCGCCGCGCCTGATAACGGTCTTGAACTGCCGCTCGACGTCAGTCAGCTTCAGTCCTTCGCTGTATAGCTCGCCGAGTCTTAGTATTCCGGCATAGAGCTGCTTTATTTTATACCATGTCGCCTTGCCGACGATGCCGTCAACGGTGAGGTTGAATAGGCTCTGGAACTTTCTGATCGATTCGCGCGTCGCCGTGTCGAATATTCCGTTGGGGGAGGGAATGCGCGGAATGGCGGGATAGTTTCGCGCGATGCGGTTGAGCTGGCGCTGGATTATCCTGACATCCTCCGATATGTCGCCGAGGCGCAGAGCCCTGCCGGGATATGATTCGCGGATATTCTTGACGGGCGCCGTCTTTATATTGACGTCGTTCCCGTAGTAATATTGAAGTATGCGGTATGGCGTATAGCCCTGATTCGCGAGCGTGACCGTGCCCCACTGCGAGAGCCCGTCGCAGGTGACCTCGCGCCCGGAGCAGTACTGCGTGAAATAGGGCTGAACCTGGTCGCCCTTTGTAACATAGTTGTTGAAAAGCTCGTCGACTATCTTCGCGACGTTTGAAAACACGCTGCGCCCCTCAATATATGCCTGGTCGTATGCGGTCGAGTTGGTGATGTCGAAGTCGTAGCCGCGGCTGCGGTAGTGCTCTGTATATATGCGGTTGAGCGCGAACGACGCCTGCGCATATATGTTGGCGCGTATCGCGTTGTCCGGCCATGTCGGATATATCTCGCTCGATGCGACATTTTTGAGATAATCCGTAAACGGCACAGTGACATTCCTCGCCGCCGCATTCGGTCTGCCGAGGTGGACTGTTATTGTCTGGGGGATAACGGGAGTATCTGCTGCCATAGTATCACTCCTCAGACCGATTCGTTTATCACATTCGGATCCTGCTCGCCGCTGACCGTCGGCAGCATTTCGACCGACTGTATTGAAACGGTGGAGTCGAAGATCGGAACGTTTTCAAGATATGTGCTGATGAATCCCGGGTGGCTGACGAATATATCGTATGTCGCATACGGCGCGAGCCCGCACGAGCCCTGCTCTGTCTCCGACAGGGATTTGTCGGGAGCGGGCAGCTGGAGATTGTCGAGTATGCCGCTCGAATCGGTGTGCGAATCATATATATAATATTTTTCGCCGTCTATCTCTTTGTATACTATCACTCGGCTGTTGCCGACGGGATAGAGCCCGTTCGAGCTGTAGGTCTCAACGCGCAGGATGCCGCGCTTGTTGCACTCGCTCTTGAATTCGTCGAACCTCTGCATCGCGGACTGGGTGTTCATCGAGGTGAGATTTTTGTTTTTGAGCGTCTGCGGGTCGACGAATATCGTGCGCGGCTGGGGGATGTCTCCGCGTCCTGCCGCCTGCGTGCGCTCGGGTGTGAACTGGGATTTGTCCGTGTCCGCGCCGTTGTCAAACTGCATCTGACTCTCCCTCTGAGCGTCGGTCTGCCGCTGAATTGTAACTGTCGCCGCGGCGCTCACCGCTTCGTTTTCCTCCGCATTTGCCGAAACCGCCTTTGCGGGCTCTGCCGCCGGCGCGTTTACAGGCTCTGCATCTTCCTGCACTTGCGCCGAAACCTGTTCGGCTTGGCTTTCCTGCTGCGTCGATACGGGCTCAGGTTCCACCTTTTTCTGCGCGGATACCGGTGCCGTGTTGCGCTTTTCAAATTCGAGCAGTTCTCTCTTGTATCGCTCCATGAGCGAGACTATATCTTCGTTGTTCATAAAAGGCCTCCGTTGGGTAAAATTTGCAGGGCGTCCGTTTTGCGGGCGCGCAAAGACATCCCATATTTAATATATTGTCTATTCGCCTTTTTGGTCACACAGGCACTCTTTGTGGCATACCATTTAGCAAGAGGACGGCGAATTTTGTGAATTTTGTCGGATTTCGCGTCCATAGCCTACAAGAAAACTGGTTCTTGAAACAAAAGTGAAAAAATGTGTTGACAACAAAAGCACATAGTGTTACAATTCAGTAAACCGTTGAAGAAGGGTAAGTAAGATTTCTCCCTCATCTCGAAGAGAGCCGCAGGCGGTGGGATTGCGGCAGAATGAAAGAAACCTGAATGGACTTCTAAGGGCAATCGGAACAAAGGTTATCCTTTAAGTATGTGCGCCGGAGCAGGACTCTCCGTGAAGAAAAGTCAGCGTATGTCAGTACGCGCTAAGCGGACGCAAAAGCGTCAAGCCGGGTGGCACCGCAGGATGATAATATCTCCTGTCCCAGCATTATTGCAGGGACAGGAGTTTTTTATTTCGGAGGAGATAGTTATGTTTTTGTTGAGTAAACTTTGGCGCATGCTGCGCCTGTGATATTTTCGATTCTTAGTTTAGCTCAAAAATTTTTATCAATTACCGAAAGGAAGAAATACAATGAAAAAGATAATCGCACTTGTACTCGCACTTATGCTCACAGTTACCTGCTTTGCCGCCTGCGGCAAAAAGGACGGAGATACAAAGAAGAAATACACTGTCGGCATCTGCAACTATGTCGATGACGCATCGCTCAATCAGATAGTCGATAACATCAAAAAGCAGCTCGCTTCCGTCGCCGCCGAAAAGGGCGTCGAAATCGAAGTCAAATACGATAACTGCAACGGCGACTCTGTTGTTATGAACCAGATAATCTCGAACTTCATCGTTGACAAGGTCGATCTTATGGTCGGCGTCGCGACCCCGGTCGCAATCGCAATGCAGGCGGCAGTCGAGACCGAGAACAGCGATATCCCGGTCGTGTTTTCCGCAGTCAGCGATCCTATCGGCGCAAAGCTCGTTGATTCCCTTGACGCACCCGGCGGCCAGATTACCGGAACCTCCGATTATCTCAACACCAACGCCATAATGGACCTTATTCTTCTCAAGGATCCCGATATAAAGAAGGTCGGTCTGCTCTACGATGTCGGTCAGGATTCCTCGACTAAGCCGATAGCCGACGCGAAGGCGTATCTCGAGGCCAAGGGCATTGAAGTGATAGAGCGCACCGGCACCACCGTTGACGAAGTCACCCTCGCCGCAAAGGCACTTGTTTCCGACGGCGTTCAGGCAGTGTTCACTCCCACCGACAACACGATAATGAAGTCCGAGCTCTCCATATATGAGATATTCGCGGACGCAAAGATTCCGCACTACACCGGCGCTGATTCCTTCGCCCTCAACGGAGCTTTCCTCGGCTACGGCGTTGATTATGCAAAGCTCGGCGTTGAGACGGCAAATATGATAATCGATATCATGATAAACGGCAAAGACCCCGCAACCACCCCCGTGCTCATGTTCGATAACGGCACTGCAACAATAAACACCGAAATCTGCGCAAAGCTCGGCTATAACTTCGACGAAGTCTCGAAGCTCTTCGCTCCCAAGTGCACCGAAGTCAAGAGCATCACCACCGCCGAGAGCTTCGACGATGTAAAATAAGATTCAATCAGTCCCCGGGGAGCACTGCTTCCCGGGCGGCTCAATAAAGCAGGAAAGAGGAAACACAATGTCTTTGGATTCGATATTTTCACTCGGCCAGTCGGCGCTCGAGCTGGGACTCATAACCTCGCTCACCGTGCTTGCACTGTTCCTGAGCTATTCGATGCTCAATGTCTGCGATCTTTCGACCGACGGCTGCTTTACGCTCGGCGCAACGGTCGGCGCGGTGGTCGCGATAGCGGGTCATCCGTATCTGTCGATAGCCGCAGCGATGGCGGCGGGAATAGCCTCGGGCTTTATAACGGCGATACTCCAGACGAAAATGGGCATTAACAGCCTACTCGCCGGAATAATCGTAAATACGGGACTCTATTCAATAAATATCGCTGTCATGAGCGGCTCGTCGATACTCAATATGAATAAAACGGACACTGTGTTCACCAAGATGGCGGCGCTCGTCAAGGGAACTCCCGTGGCAAGGCAGTCAAAGCTCTTCGTGGCGATAATCGCCGTCGCGGCGGTTGCTGTTATACTCGGACTTTTCCTGAAAACCCGCCTCGGACTCGCAATAAGAGCGACGGGCGATAACCCCGATATGGTTCGCTCCTCGTCCGTCAATCCGGCGTTTACTACAATAATCGGACTCTGCGTCGCGAACTCGTTTACCGCGCTGTCGGGCTGCCTGCTCGCCCAGTCGCAGAGATCGGTCAACATCGATATCGGAACCGGAATGGTGACCATTGCCCTCGCGTCCCTGCTTATCGGCGGCGTGTTCCTCGGCAGAAAGAAGATGCCGCTGAGGATATTCGGCATGGTGCTCGGCGCGTTCATATTCAGACTCATTTATACAATCGCCCTGCGCTTTGATATGCCGGCGTTCATGCTCAAATTTGTCTCGTCCGTTATAGTTATCGCGGCGATAGCAACACCCTATTTCAAAAAGCAGCTCCCGCTTTTAAAGCGCAGAATTCAGACCCGTTCGGGGAGGAGGAAAGCAGATGCTTGAAATATCACACATCTCGAAAACTTTCAATCCCGGCACGGCGAATGCCAAAAAGGCGATAGACGATCTTTCCCTGAGCGTCGCCGAGGGTGATTTTATAACGGTCATCGGCGCGAACGGCGCGGGCAAGTCAACACTTTTCAATGCCATCGCCGGCAGCTTTATAACCGATTCCGGCAGCATCTCGCTCGACGGAAAGGATATCACTCTCATGCCCGAGCATAAGCGCGCCAAGAGCATCGGCAGACTTTTTCAGGATCCGATGCGCGGCACCGCGCCCGGCATGACGATAGAAGAAAATTTAGCCCTTGCCGCAGGTCACGGCGGTTGGCTGAGCCGCGTTTCAAAGAGCGACAAGAAGCTTTTCAGAGATAAGCTCGCCCTGCTTGAGATGGGACTTGAGGACAGAATGAGTCAGCCGGTCGGTTTGCTCTCCGGCGGTCAGAGACAGGCTCTGACGCTCATGATGGCAACTTTCAATCCGCCGAAGCTCCTGCTTCTCGATGAGCACACAGCGGCGCTCGACCCCGCAACGGCTGAAAAAGTTCTCACGCTCACAAAGAGCATCGTCAGCGAGAATAATCTCACCTGCCTTATGATAACGCACAATATGCAGTCGGCTCTCGAACTCGGGAACCGCACGATAATGATGCACGGCGGAAACATAATTTTCGACGCCGAAGGGGAGGAGAGGTCAAAGCTCACTGTTCAGGATCTGCTCGGCAAGTTCAAAGAGAACGCGGGCAAAGAGCTCGATAACGACCGTATGCTTCTCGTGTAATAAAACAAAAATCGACCCGTCCGGTTATCCGGACGGGTCTTCTTGTCGTCATAATAAAACTCCCGAACGCACAAGCATCCGGGAGTGTGGAGCAGGTGAGGGGAATCGAACCCCCGTGTTCAGCTTGGGAAGCTGACATTCTGCCATTGAACTACACCTGCATTGCCTTGATATAATAGCACAGTGTGTATGAAAAATCAATATCTGCATAAAATAAAATCCAGTCGTGCCTACCGCTTTTCCGCCGCTTCATCAAAGCTAAAATAAAAAACTTTCATCCCATGCGAAAAATTTTTGAAAAAAGGTTGACAGAGGGACTGAGAGTGTGTATAATATTGACTCGCAGGTGAGAGAAAACCTGTTCGGAGTTTGATATTGGGGAATTGTGTAACGGTAGCACGACAGACTCTGACTCTGTTTGTTGGGGTTCGAATCCCTATTCCCCAGCCAGAAAAAAGCACTTGCTTTAGCAAGTGCTTTTTTTATTAAGCCGGCTTATGCCCATGATGTATGGCGAGCGCTTTATAGCCCGAATTCAAAGAAGATTTACCCGGAGGTGTCCCTGTGAAAATAAAAGCTGCTGTTTTCGATATGGACGGACTGATGTTTGATACCGAACGCCTTGCGATGGCGGCGTGGGACTACGCGGGCGAAAAGCTGGGCGTAGGCAAGGCGGGCTATATGGTTATGAAAACTCTCGGGGTGACTGCCGAACGCGCCGATGAGATATGGCGAGAGGAATTCGGCACAGATATCGACACCGAGGCCATGCGCCGCTACGGCAGGGAGTTCACCGGTGATTTCTATGAGCATAACAAAGTTCCCGTGAAGCCCGGACTTTATGAGCTGCTCGACTGGCTGAAATCGGCGGGGATAAAGACCGCCGTCGCCTCGTCCTCAACAAGGAGGGCGGTTGACAGAAACCTCAAAAGCGCGGGGATAACGGACAAATTCAACGTCACGGTCTGCGGCGAAATGGCGGCGCGCTCAAAGCCCGCGCCGGATATCTATCTCAAGGCGTGCGAGCTGCTCGGAGAGAGCCCCGAAGACTGCATAGCTCTTGAAGATTCACGCAACGGCCTGTGGTCGGCGCACAACGCCGGATGCCGCGTGATAATGGTGCCCGACCTGTGGAAGGCGGACGAGGAGACCGAGAAGATACTTTGGAAAAAGCTCGGCAGCCTGCTCGAGGTCAGGGATTTTCTGAGAGATACCGAACAATAAATACTATACACAATAATAAATATCCTGCCCGCACGATTCTGCTTGGGCAGGATTTTTTGCCGCTTGCCGCAGGACTTTGGATTTGCGAGGGTGAAGCCGCCGTCAGGCAAACAATTTTAATATTGTAAATTGACACGATTGTGTAGGGCGGATATCATCCGCCTGCGGTTTATGTGGTAATTTGTGACTATCCGCTCTGTAGGGGTCGGCGACTCGACGACCCTTTGACGCGTCAGCGTCATTGTAAATCTGTTATTTCGCCCGTGTCTTGTAATACGCCCTCTGCTTGCGGCTTGTCACCTGTGCCGCCTGCGGCGGCAGCGGTGCGTCGAGTCGCCGCACCCTACAAAGACATTGAGAGACAAAAAGTCAAGACAAAGCGGGCGAATCCGTGCAATAACCCCTCAGTCTCGGTTTTGCCGAGCCGGCTCCCCTGCAGGGGAGCCATGATTGAAACTGCTCGCAAATCCAATTTTATCTCTGTTACAAAACAACCCCCAACCGCAGCGACTGCGGCAGGGGGTATATATAATAGCTTATTATCCGTGATTTATCAGTCCGTTACGGGCAGGCTCTCGATGAGCTTTGTCAGCTCGTAGTAGAAGCTGAGCGTCTGTCTCTTTGTGCTCTGCATTCCGATGACTGTGCCGTGGTCGCCCTCGCGCGTGGGCATGACGTACCATTTGGCGGTCTCGAGCTCCATGCCGGGGGTGTAGTCCTCATGCTCGTCGGTGAACGGGTAGCGCGCCGATACGACGTTTACAAGTCCGTCATTCGGAAGCCACGATGCGTCTATCCTGTAGTCGGAGAACAGGTTCTTCGAGTATGCGCCGAGAAGAGTGGCTAACGGGCGCAGAACAACGAGCGTCTTTATCTTCGGAACCTGGGTTCCCGCAAGCGTCTTGCGCGTGGTCTGATACGAATAGGAGAAATAGTAGACTCCGTCTACCGGCTTTGAGAACTTGTTTATCTCCTCGGCTCTCTCGGGATACATATCGTCCGCCGCGGTGTCGGTGTGGGTCATAATAGTCATGAAAGCCTTTATGAACGCCTCCTCGGGGGTCGAGCCGTCGCCCGGTATGGGGGTCAGACCGAACTGCTCGAGGTGGAAGTCAACATAGCCGTTGAGCTTCGAGCGACCCATTAAGCCGGCGTAGGCGTAGCATGCCGCTTTGCCCAGTTCGGCCATGTTCATGCCGTCGATGATGTATGCGAGCGTCGTGCCGTTGTGCGGGGCGCAGAGCGTTGTGACGGAGTTTATGTAGTTGCCCTTGCCGCCGGTGAACAGCGGGGAGATATCGTCGGGCGAGGTTGCCGCCTGCTCATCTTCGCTGCCGTATGCGAGCAGAGCCGTGAGCGTTCTGACCGTCGCGCCGCCGAACGAGTGACCGACGAGATTTATCTTCTTTATATTGCCGTCCGCGTCTGGCTCGCCCCAGCCCTCAATCATGGGCTTTGTGTAGGTTCTGCCGTAGCGGCTGTGGTTGAATTTCTCGGAGTGCGCCTTGCCGTAGTCAACGCGAGTGCCGGTTATCTGCGCATAGAGCTCGCAGACTCTGTCCCAGTTGCTCGACATCGGACCGACGGATGCGGCATAGCTCTCATAGTGAAGCTTGTTCAGCTCGTCCATCAGCGAGCAGGAGGAGGCGCCCCAATAGGGGAGTGTGCCGTCTATTCCCTCGTCTGCGCCCCAGCCGAAAAGGCCGTGGACATATACATAGGGGTATTTGTTGACATCGGCTGACTGAATCGCGCCGGCTCCCTGCACGGCGAGAGTGAATATGAGTGCCAGAACGGTTATCAGACTCAGTGTGCGTTTAATGATTCTCGGTTTCATCAAAATCCCTCCTATACTATTTACATATAAAAGCTTATCGTATCAATCAAAAGGTAAAATTACGTATTATAAAAATATCGTCGATTTTCAATTTTTTAAAAAGACGGTTTTATACATTTTTTAGCATTGTTACAAAAATGTCAAACTTATGTGACAAAAATGACAAGATTTATAAAAAGAAAAAAATCCCGAACAATAAAAACTTGACCTTTCGGCGAATAACAGGCGCAGCCTCGGCGATACTAATCGCAAAAGGAGTGAGAAAAATGATAGACAGAATATCGCTTGCTTTAGTAATAATCGGCGCTCTCAACTGGGGCAGCATAGGCCTGTTTAAGTTCGATATCGTCGCATGGATATGCGGCGGTCAGGGTTCGATAGTTGCGAGGATAATATATACGCTCGTGGCGCTCGCAGGCATCTGGTGCATCTCGCTGTTTTTCAGGGAGAATACGCTCCTCGAGACGAACGACGGAAAAACGAAGTAAACTTTTCAAAAAAAGGAATTGAAAATTGCAGCGGCGGCGGAGAGTGCAAAGGCGCTTTTCGCCGTCGCTTTGTTTAACGCCGACTTATCTGATGCAAAGCCGAGCGCAAAAATTTTTAAATTTTTTGATAACTTTGTAGGGAAAACAGGATTTTTTGCGTATATATTATTGAAAGGGGTGAGAACGGATGAGACTCAGCGACAGTTTTCTCGAACAGCTGCGCGCAAATACGGATATAGAGAGCGTCATTTCTCCCTATGTCAACCTGCGCCGAAGGGGCAAGAACCTTGTCGGACTCTGCCCGTTCCACAACGAAAAGACCCCGTCATTTACTGTTTATCCCGAAAACGGTAGCTTCTATTGCTTCGGCTGCGGAGTCGGCGGCGATGTGATAACTTTCGTGCGCCGAATGGAAAATCTCGACTATATGGAGGCGGTCAAGCAGCTTGCGGACAGAGCGGGAATGGCTCTGCCGGAGGACGGCTATGACGATACCCTCGCCAAAAAGCGCACCGCCGTTTTGGCGGCGAACCGCGCGGCGGCGAAGTTTTTTCACTCTCAGCTCTTTACCGACAGAGGCAGACATGCCCTCAACTATTTCCTTGACCGCGGGCTGACTATGGAGACCATCCGCCACTTCGGCTTGGGCTTTGCCCCGGATGACTGGCGCGCGCTTAAAAATCACCTCAATGAACAGGGCTTTGACGATATTTTGCTCGAGAGTGCGAATCTCCTGCGCCGCAGCGACAAAAACGGAAAAGTATCTTATTACGACAACTTCCGCAACCGCGTGATGTTTCCGATAATCGACCCGCGCGGCAATGTCATAGCGTTCGGCGGCAGAGTGCTCGACGACTCGAAGCCGAAATACATAAACACTTCGGACACGCTCGTTTATAAAAAGAGCAACGGCGTCTTTGCACTGAATTTTGCAAAGAACGGAAACGACGGCAAACTCATTATCGCCGAGGGCTATATGGATGTCATAGCCCTACATCAGGCGGGCTTCACAAATGCCGTCGCCTGCCTCGGTACCGCGCTGACAAAAGAGCAGGCGAATCTGCTCTCACGCTATGCGGATGAGATAATCCTCTCGTATGACGCCGATGAGGCGGGTCAGAAGGCTACCGCCCGCGCGCTCGGAATATTCGGCACCACGGGCATGGAGATAAAAGTTCTGCGTCTGACCGGCGGCAAGGATCCCGACGAGATAATCAAAAAATACGGCGCTCAGCGCTTCCGCGATATCATAAACGGCGCGGCGAACGACACTGAGTACAGACTCCTTCGGGCGCGTCAGGGGATAGACCTGTCCACCGACGACGGAAAGGTGAAATATCTTTCCGCGGCGACGGAGGTGCTCGCGGGGATACCGAGCCCCGTCGAAGTCGATGTCTATGCCTCGCGCCTTGCGAATGAGCTCGGTGTGGACAAGCTCGCTATCGAATCGCAGGTGAAATATAAGCGCGAGGGGCTCAGAAAACGCCGCATGGCTCAGCGCGAGCAGGATCAGAAGCGCCTGCTGATAAACGGACAGAACACAAAGAACCCGGAGCGCTCCCAGCATCTGCGCGCCGCAAAGGCGGAGGAGACGCTGATAGCCTCGCTCATGCGGAACCCGGATTTCTATAACAAGCTCAAGGACGAGCTGTCTGCGGATTATTTTGTTACCGCGCTCAACAGACGCATCTTTTCGGTCATCCTTTCGCGCCTTGACGAGGGCGGCAACACCGAACCGTATTTCCTCTCGTCCGAGTTCACTCCCGATGAGATGGACGAGGTCGAGCGCATATTCCGCTCTGCGGCTCAGCTGAGCAACACCGTCGAAGAGTGCGCCGACTGTATAAAAATACTCAAAGAGGAAAAAAATAAGCCGGAGAGCATAAAAGCCTCCGAACTGAGCGACGACGATTTCGCAAAGCTGTTCAGACCCGATAAACAGGATTGATATTCTGTTTTGGGTCATGACATAAAAGACCGACTCAATATGCAACATAAAGAGAAGGAGACAGAGAAGTAATGGATGGTATCGAAAAAAGACCGGCGGTGAAAGCCCTTATCGAAAAGGGTAAAGCCGCAGGCAAACTGACCACCCAGGAGATCGACACGGTAATAGTCGACATGGATCTTGATATCGAGGATCTTGATAAGCTCTATGAGTCTATCGAGGCGCAGAATATCGAGATAATCGACGACCTGTCGATGCTGGATGTGGACGATGTCAACTTCGATCTGGGCGAGACGCCCAAGCCGACCGCTGACACCGCAGGGGTCACTGATGACAAGAACATCACTATCGACGACCCCGTCAAGGTCTATCTCAAGGAGATAGGCAAGGTTCCGCTGCTCACCCCCGAGGAGGAGATCGAACTCGCCATCAGAATCGGCGACAACGACCCCGCCGCAAAGCGCAGACTGACCGAGGCGAACCTCAGGCTCGTCGTCAGCATCGCAAAGCGCTATGTCGGCAGGGGCATGCAGTTCCTCGATCTTATTCAGGAGGGCAACCTCGGACTTATCAAGGCTGTTGACAAGTTCGATTACACAAAGGGATTCAAATTCTCGACCTACGCCACATGGTGGATAAGGCAGGCGATAACCCGCGCCATAGCCGATCAGGCGAGGACGATAAGAATCCCCGTTCACATGGTCGAGACCATAAACAAGGTCAAGAAGACCAACAGCCAGCTGCTGCACAAGAACGGCAGAGACCCCACGGCGGAGGAAATAGCCGAGGTGCTCGATATGCCCGTTGACAAGGTGCGCGAGATAATGCGCGTGGCTCAGGAGCCCGTCTCCCTTGAGACTCCCATCGGCGAGGAGGAGGACAGCCATCTCGGCGACTTCATCCCCGATGACGATGCTCCCGCCCCGGCAGACGCCGCTTCGGCGACTCTGCTCAAGGAGGAGCTTGCCCATGTGCTCAAGACCCTCACTCCCCGTGAGGAGCGCGTGCTCTCGATGCGCTTCGGACTCACCGACGGCCATCCCCACACCCTTGAGGAGGTCGGCAAGGAGTTCAACGTCACCCGTGAGCGTATCCGCCAGATCGAGGCAAAGGCTCTGCGCAAGCTCCGTCACCCGACGAGGAGCAAGAAACTCAGGGACTACGTCGAATAATTAAACAATCAAAAAAACCAGCCGCAAGCGTAAAACTTGCGGCTGGTTTTATTTTTTTTGTGATTTTTTGACATTGTGTTGCTGAAATTGACAACAAAGTTCTTTTGATGTCTTTATATGTGATTGTTCGAACTGCCGGGCTGAGACTGAATCGCTCTTCATAACTAAAAAAGCACTCAAAAGTTCTTGCTCATACCGAAAAAAGCGGGTTTAATACCGAGCCTATAGACAAAGAAAATTTTTCTGTTATTATATGTCCGAAAATGACCCGCATTTGCGGGAATCACAAAACGGGAGCAAAAGAATATGGAAAATGATGTAAGAACAGAAGGCATGTATGAATACACCGTCCGCTTCGGAGAAGCGACGATAGTCAGGCATCTCAGAGAGTACGATTTTGAGAAACATGATACGGTGATTCCGGCGTATCTCGGCAGCTATCCGGTTGTTGAGATCGGAAGAGCGGCATTTCAGGAACAGTACATGATTGGCAGCGTGACCGTTCCGGAGGGTGTGCGTGTAATAGGAGGGGGTGCGTTTGCCGACAGCAACAGAATAACCGAAATCAAATTGCCGAGAACGCTTGAACGAATCGAAGGCAGAGCGTTTTCTTTTTGCAATGCTCTCGAGTGGATGGTTGTTCCCCGCGGAGTCAATTATATAGGCGGACATGCATTTTGGCACTGCGTTTCTATGACAAAAATATGGCTTCCCGATACCGTAACCGATATCGAAGACTGGACTTTTGATGAGTGCGGTCAGCTGTATAAATTATATATGCACTCCGGCACAAAAATTTCCGGCGAAAGAGTGTTCGACAGATGCAGGGAATTGAATGATATTATCCGCTATGATTACATGGAGGAACCGACGGATGGGGACTTTGAACGGGCTGAGGGGGTCGGCCTTGTCCGCGAGAATATCGAACGCTATAAAATGTGGTAAAAGATTATATAAAGGGCAAGAAGAGGAGAAAAGGCGATGATCAAAGAAATAGGTTCATACATCTATGATGAGACCGAAAACGGGGCGGTCATTCTGGAATGTGACAAGAACATAAGCGGAGATGTTGAGATACAGGAGAGCTTTTTCGGTGTTCCGGTCGTTGGTATAGCGGCGTTCGCGTTCATGAAATGCAAGCGAATGCTTGGCGTGCAGATTCCCGACAGCGTCACTGAAATCGGACGCGGAGCGTTCTATGGCTGCACCGAGATGAGAAGCGCTGTTCTGCCGGCGAATGTTAGAGATATATCCGAGTGGACATTTGACTCATGCACCAATCTTTTCGGCATGGTCCTGCCGAGAGGAATTGTCAGCATAGGCAGCCGGGCGTTCGGTCAGTGCAGGTCTCTCAGCGAAATATATTTGCCCGACACGGTGGAATATATAGCGGGCGATGCGTTTGAAGACTGCATCTGTCTCGAGAGCGTCAATGTCGCTAAGGGAAACGAGCATTATATAAACGATCAGAATGTCCTGTTCAGCGCGGATATGACGGAGCTCGTGCTGTGCATGTCGGATGATTTTGTTGATGATTTTGCTGTTCCCTACACGGTCAGACGCATTGGTGAAGGAGCTTTCTGCAACTGGACGGAACTCGAAAGGCTGGAACTTTCCGATGAAACCGAAGAGATAGGTGCGCGGGCATTTTCTGGATGCAAAAAGCTGGTGGAAATAGAAATGTACGACGGTCTGACGAAAATCGGAGCCCGCGCATTCAATGAGTGCGTCGCCATTCAGGAGATATGCCTGCCGGGCAGCATCCACAGCATAGGGGACGAGGCTTTTGCATATTGTCTGAATCTCACCGATATAAATCTGCCCGGCCGAATCATGAAGCTCTCGCGCGGAATGTTTGAAGGGTGTACGGAGCTTAAAAAGCTTTCAATTCCCGAAAATATAGCGGCCATAGAAGAGCGCGCGTTCAACTGTTGCTATAAGCTCAGCGACATAACGATTCCGCGCGGCGTGAAGCGCATAGGCGAGAATGCGTTCAGAAGATGTTTCAGGCTGAAAAATGTCCGCTTTGACGGTACAAGAGAAGAATGGAACGAGGTGTCCGTCGCCCCCGGCAATGAGTGTCTCTTAAGAACGATAAAATGCAGCAATGACGGGGAGGATTGAAAATGAGAAGTAAAACATTTGTAACCCGTACAAAGTATAAGTACACAGTACTCTTCGGCGCCGTGACGATAACGGAATGCCGAACCCGCGAGTCCGCCGTAAGAATCCCGCAGACTATCAAGGACTATCCCGTGACGAGCATAGGCAATATGGCGTTCGGGAAGTGCGCCGAAACACTCGAAGAGGTGACGGTGCCGAACGGCGTTGAGGAGATATGTGAGGGAGCTTTCAGGGATTGTGTTGCCCTTAAAAGAGTAAATCTTCCCGAAGGCCTTCGCGAGATAGAAGACGATGCCTTTGCCGGATGCTGTGAGCTCAGTGAAGTGGAACTTCCGGAGGGATTGACGGCGATCGGGAACTCCGCCTTTAAGGGCTGCGGCAAGCTGACGGATATAAACATCCCCGGCACAGTCGAACGTATCGGCGATAATGCCTTTGCCGGCTGCGGAATAACCGAGATAACTTTTCCGAACAACTTGAGAAGCCTCGGCTTTTCGGCGTTCGCCTGCCCCGGTCTTAAAAAAATTACCGTTCTCGGATATATATATGATGTCGGCCACTACGCATTTTCGAATGAAACAGAGCGTTTTCACAAGAATATGGAACTTGTGATATCCGATAATGTCACAGGAATCAAATATATATGCCATGAGCTTTTTTGCGATATCCCGAGAGAACAGGCGGCACTTGAAATTCCTTTGAAAATAGATCTTAACGGCGGCTCCATAAATTATACCGGCACAGGCGAACAATGGTCGGAGTTAACGGAAAAAAACATGGTCAGAATAGAGGGGAACATATATCTCGGCAAAAAGAACTCCCCGTATTTTTATACTGCGTTCGGCGGCGAGGCTACGATAAGCGGGTGCGACAAATCCGCCTCCGGCGATCTTGTTATACCGTCGGAAATCGACGGATATAAAGTGACTTCCATAAGAGGCCACGCTTTCGAGGGCTGCAGCGGTATCGAAAGCGTAGTCGTCCCGGCGAGCGTAACAAGAATCGGATGCTGCGCATTTGAAAGATGCGGGCTGGAGAAGATAGTGCTCCCGGATGAATTGCGGGAAATCGCGAGCGATACTTTTGCATTTTGTAAAAATCTGCGCGAGATAAAGCTGCCGGACAGTCTGTTGCATATCGGTATTGATGCCTTTCGCGGCTGCAGCGCACTTGAAGCGGTCACTTTCCCGGAAAAACTGCTCTCGGTCGACGGTACGGCTTATAAAGATTGCGATAATATCCGCGAGCTGACAATGCTGGGAGATATTAAAAACATCGGAATGGGTGTATTCAGCGGAACAAACAATATTCGTAAAATAACGATCTCAAAAAATGTGAGCAGCCTCAGAGAAATATGGAGCGCACTGAGGCTTTCTACTGATGATGATCTTGAGCCGTGCGATTTGGATGAGTTGAATTATACCGGCAGCAAAGACGAGTGGGAGACGCTGCTCAGATTCTCGGAGATAAGATTGAGTGACACAAAGATCCGGTTCGGCACAAAAAGCGGTCCTTACCGTTATGTTCTGCATTTCGATGAGGCGGAGATAATCGATTGTGACAAGGAAATCTCCGGCAGAGTCGAGATTCCGTCCGAATTTGACGGCTATAAGGTAGGGTGCATCGGAAAAGAAGCGTTCTGCAACTGCCGCAATATCGAAAGCCTTGTGATTCCGCATAGTGTTAAAAGAATTGATGACAATGCCTTCAGCGGCTGCGAAAAGCTTATAAAGGTAACTGTTTTGTACGGCACAGAGGAAATCGGAGATGAGGCTTTCAGCGGATGCGAAAATCTTATGAGCATGGATTTACCCGAGTCTATAAAACAAATAGGACGCGGCGCATTTGAGGGTTGCTCTGCTCTGACAATGGTATCGCTTCCGAGCGATATAAGTAACATAAGACGCAACCTGTTCAGAGATTGCCGAAATCTTACGCGCGTGGATATTCCGAACGGAGTAAGATGTATTGATGACGCGGCGTTCTTTGGCTGCGGGAACCTTGTGAGGGCGGATATCCCGGACAGCGTAGATATAATAGAGCAGTCGGCATTTGAGAGGTGCAGCAGCCTGCGCGAAATAATTGTTCCTGACAGCGTGCGCTCTCTCGGAGGCTGGGCTTTCAGCGGCTGTGAACAAGCAGATATATCTATATCGGCAAGTTTAGCAGAAAAAGTTTTTTCTGCTTCGGACGGGTTCGATCTTGAGCTCTACAGAATGAATCATGACTTTTTCGATGCTCCAAAAGATTCTTGCCGCAATTATTGCAGATGGCTTTTCAAACATTCGACCTTCCGCAAGATGAAAGGCGCGGACAAAGAGCTGCTGCATTCGGCTCCGTATTCATATACCCTCAACGAACATGGAGATGCATGCATTGTCGATTGCGACAGATATATAAGCGGAAATGTTGAGATACCGGATGAGCTTGACGGCCATAAAGTGACGGCCATTGGCGATTATGCTTTCATGGGCTGCGAGCATATTGAAAATATAAACATTCCCGAGAGCGTTACGGCGATAGGCAACAGCGCATTTTATTATTTGCGCGATATAATGCCCGGATCGCTTCGGATAAACATTCCCGCCGGTGAGAGGATATTAGGCGCGAATGCTCTGCCCGGCTGCTATGAAATATGTTATAGAGGAACGAGCGCAGATTGGGAAAATATTCAAAACCATGAGACGGTTCATCGCGGAGTGATTTGTAGCGACGGAATAAAATGCGGAGAATTCTTTTTTGAATCGGATTGACAATTGAAAAAGCCCCGCCGACATTTTTGCTATGTCGGTGGGGCTTTGCTCTGATTTTTTTATTTTATTTTCTGTACTTCGCCAGCAATCCTTCGAGGTTCTTGTGGAGTATCTTCTCCCTGTCCTCGTCGCTCAGCGGCAGGGACATAAATGTTTCAAGCTCCTTCTTGACATTCCACATCGGGTAGTCCGAGCCGAAGAAAATTTTGTCCGTGCCGAAGATGTGAATCATCTCCATTATCCTCTCCGGGCTCATCGCGTAGAAGCTGCTCGACGAGTCAACATATACTCCCGCTTCAGAAAGCTCCTTTGAGCCGTAGCCCCATTCCGACCATGCGCCGAAATGCGCTGCGATTATGTCGAGCTTCGGGAACTTTTCGAGGACTTTTATTAGCTTCGTCGGCTTTGAATATTGCGTGCGGTAGTCGCCGGTGTGGAAGAGTATCGGCAGTCTGCCCTCAAGCACTTCGTACATGCGCATAGCTTCCGGCGCGTCTATGTCGAACTCCTGAAAATCGGGGTGCAGTTTTATTCCCGAGAGCCCGAGCTCTATCGCTTCGTCAACGATTTCCGGTATCTCGTCGCCGCATCCGGGGTGGAGTGTCGCAAAGCCGATGAAGCGGTCGGGGTGCTCCGATACGCTCTTTGCAATGAACGAATTTATCGAGCGTACCTGGTGCGGTGTCGTCGCGACCGAGTGAACAAGAAATTTGTCAACTCCCGCTTCGTCGCCGACCTTGAGAAGCATGTCGACCGTGCCGTCGAGGCTCATGTCGATGTCGTAGAAATCGCCGATGCTGCGCGCCGCCTTTCTGGCGAGCTTGTCCGGGTATATATGTGCGTGGCTGTCTATTATCATTTTTACATCTCCAGTGTGTTGAAACTTATTTTATGCGCGTCAGTTTACCCCTCACTGCGTGATAGTTTATCTCTCCGAGCGCGAATATCGGCGCGTCGCTTTTGAGAGAGTCCGAAAACACTTTCTCAAATTTCGCGCCGGGCATCGCCTCGTTTATTCTTATAACCTTTTCACCGTTTTTGCAGTTGAGCCCGGTCATTCTGCCCGTGTGCGGGTCAAGGCGCGTGGCGATGAGCGTGTGCACCTTGTATTTTTCGCATATCGGACGCAGCAGAAATTCGGGCGACGCCGAGCAGACGACTGCGGGGAGATCGCGGTTCTCCGGGCGGAAGAACGGATATATTCTCTTTTCGTTCTTCTCCCAGAACTTTTTGACCATCTTTTCCGTGTTCACAAAGCGCAGAAAGCAGAAGAATCTGCCCTTCATCTTGTCGCCGCCTATCTTCAAAAAGAAGCAGGCGAGGCAGACGAGCTGATAGGGAAGAATGACTATCAGCCACGGGTGCCTGACAAGGCAGAAGAGATAGAACACGCTCTCCGAGTCAACGGGGAAAACGGTCTTGTCAAAATCATAGAGGTCGAATTTCATTTTACAACTCCTTAAAGCTCAACTGTCAGCGTGCCGCCGTCGAGCCTGTGAACTGTCTCTTGGCCGCCGTATACAATGTGCGCCTCGCCATTTCCGGTGAGGGAATACGAGGTGAGCTTGCCGCCGCTCCAGGTCATGTCGACTTTTATGTTGCCCTTTGCAAGCAGACCGCGGACGCTGCCCTCGCTCCACTTGTCGGGGAGAGCGGGCAGAAGATAAATCTTTCCGTCGAAACAGTCGAGCAGCATCTCGCAGACTCCGCTGACCGCGCCGAAGTTTCCGTCTATCTGGAAAGGCGGGTGCGCGTCAAAGAGATTTTCGTATGTGCCGCCGCCGTGGGAGTAGTTCATGCCGGTTGAAGCCTTGAATCTCAGCTGCTGATCGAAGAGCTTCAATGCGTGGTTGCCGTCGCGCAGGCGCGCCCAGAAGTTTATCTTCCAGCCGAGGCTCCAGCCCGTGCCGTCGTCGCCCCTTATTTCGAGCGAGCGTCTGCAAGCGTCCGCAAGCTCGGGCGTGCCGTCAGAAGTTATCAGATGCGCGGGGTGCAGACCGTAGAGCATCGAGCAGTGGCGGTGGTGTATCTCCGATTCTTTTTCTTCGTTGTACCACTCGAGAAGCTGACCTTTTTTGCCGATTCTGAACGGCAGCATATTTTTAAGCTTGTCTTTGAGAATTTCTGCAAACTCCTTGTCCTCGCCGAGGATATCGGAAGCCTTGATGCAGTTTTCAAACAGCTCGCGGATTATGCTCATCGTCATTGTCGTCGTCTGCGAAACAGCGCAGTTGCTGCCGTTTAGGACGAAGTTGTTCTCGGGCGAGGTCGAGGGCGCGGCGATGAGATAGCCGTCCTTGTCCTCGACGAGATAGTCGCAGTAGAATTCCGCGCTCTTTTTCATTATCGGATAGGCGGTCTCACGCAGATATTTTTCGTCCATGGTGTATTCGTAGTGGGCAAAAATATGCTCGCAGAACCAGCCGGGCGACATCGGCCAGAATGCCCATACGGCGCATCCGCCGACGGGGGTCGTCATTCTCCAGATGTCAACATTGTGATGCGCGACAAAGCCGTGCATGCCGTACATCTCTTTTGCCGTACGCTCGCCCGCGACGGACAGATCTCGCACCATCTCTATCAGCGGCTCGTTGACCTCTGGCATATCGCAGGGGAGAACGGGCCAGTAGTTCATCTCGGTGTTTATGTTTACAGTGTAGTTTGAGTGCCACGGCGGGCAGAGCTTCTCGTTCCAGATTCCCTGAAGCGTCGATGGCTGCGAGCCGGGGCGCGACGAGGATATCGCGAGATAGCGTCCGAAGTTGAACAGCAGGGTGTAGAGAGCGATGTCATTCTTGTCTTTCTTGAAATTGCGCAGACGCTTGCCGGTCGGTATGTCGTCTTTGCCGTTCGAGCCTATGTTGAGTTCAACTCTCGAATAGAGCGCGCGGTAGTCGGCGATGTGCGCGGATTTGACCGCTTCGTAATCGAAATTCTTCGAGAGTCTCTCGATGCAGGGCTCAAGGTGCGGCTTGCCGTTTGTGAAAGCGTTGTTCTGCCAGCCGTTGAAGCTCGTCTCTGCGGTGAGATAGAGCGTGACGACCGTCGCGCCGGTTATCTCTATTCCCTTGCCGCTTATATGCTTTTTGCCGTCCGTGTCGGCTTTCACGGCGCAGGTGAAGAGCATACCGCGCTCGCTGTCGACTTTTGAATAGCTCTGCTTATCCGACTGACCGTTCGTGTTGTGCTCGCTCGGCGCTTCGCCGCTCATGACGAGCAGACCGCTCTGCGACTTGACTTTGTGATGAAGCTGGCATCTGAGGCTCGCCGTGACATCAAACTTGCCGTTTTCGCAGATGAGGCGGACTGCGATAACCTTATCGGGATGCGACGCAAACAGCTCGCGGCGCATGATGCGCTTGCCCTGCCTGTAGCTGACAGAGGCGATCGCCGTGTCAAGATCGAGCGAGCGGATATAATCTGACTTACGGTCGGAGCCGTCGAATGTCAGAACGAGGTCGCCCAGGGGCAGGTATGCCTGGCTCCATGTGCTCATGAAGTCGGATTCTATAATATCCTGCGACTCGCGCAGCTTTCCGTCGATCGCGAGTGCGCGGGCTTTCTGAAAAGCTTCGAGCGAACCGGGGCGTATAGTGTTCTTCGGGTGCCCCGTCCAAAGCTCGTCGTGGTTCAAAGAGACGGTCTCTTCCTCTACTTTGCCGTATATCATGCCGCCGAGCGTTCCGTTGCCGATGGGCAGCGCCTGAGTCCAGACGGAGGCGGGCTTGTCATACCAGAGAAATGATGAATCCTTCATTTTTTAGCTCCTTATTTAAGAAGTAATAGACTAATAGATTATAAAAAAAATCGGGCTTTAAGTCAATGCTTTTAAGAAAATGCAGGAAACCCTGCAATTTTTGCTCTGCCGTCTTGCATTTTTATGTGGCTGTATGCTAAAATCATGTTACATATGTAAACGGAATAAGGTGAATATCCAATATGACAAAACAGCTGCTTTCAAAAATAGAGGGCTGTTACTCTTCCATGTCCAAGGGACATAAGCGGATAACCGACTACATAACCGAAAACTACGACAAGGCGGCGTTCATGACCGCGGCGAAGCTCGGCGACGCGGTCGGCGTGAGCGAATCGACTGTCGTCAGATTCGCGTCCGAGCTCGGCTTTTCGGGCTATCCTCAGCTTCAGAAGACCCTGCAGGAGGTAGTCAAGAGCAGACTGACGAGCGTCCAACGCATGGAGGCGGCGGGTGGCGAAGATATGCTCGAACACGCGTTTTCTTCCGATATCGATACGATAAAGGCGACCCGCGAGAGCATTTCGCGTGAGGCGTTCAACGCGAGCGTCGAGGCGATAAACCGCGCGAAGCATATCTATGTCCTCGGCGTGCGCAGTGCGGCGTCGCTTGCAAGCTTTGCGGCGTTCTATCTCAATTTTGTCTATGACAGCGTGACCCTCATCGAACCCGCCGGAACGGGCGAGGCGTTTGACCAGGCGTTCAGAATCAACAAGGACGATGTCTGCATCGCGATAAGCTTCCCGAGATATTCAAAGCAGACGATAAATATGCTGCGTTTTATATCCGACAGGGGAGCGACGGTTATCTCCGTCACCGACAGCGAAAATTCGCCGATAGCGCAGTTTGCGACCCATCTTCTCCTCGCGCGCAGCAGCATGGTCTCGTTCGTCGATTCCCTCGTTGCTCCGCTGAGCCTTATCAACGCGCTGATAGCGGCGGCGGCGAGCGAAAAGAGCGGCGAGGTCTACAGCAATCTCAGCTCGCTCGAAAATATCTGGGACGAGTATCAGATATACCAGACCCACGAGGACGAGTAATTTTTTCAAAAAGAGGTAAATTATGCCTGAAGTGCTTGTAATAGGCGGCGGAGCGGCGGGACTTATGGCGGCCGTCACCGCAGCAAAAAACGGCGGCAAAGTCGTTCTGCTTGAACGCAACGAAAAAGTCGGCCGCAAAATAATGATAACGGGAAAGGGCAGATGCAATGTCACAAATGACTGCGCAGATCTCAATGCCCTCATCTCGGCTGTGCCGGTCAACGGCAGATTTCTTTACAGCGCGTTTTCGCGTTTCATGCCCGCAGATACAATGAATTTCTTCGAGTCTCAGCGCGTGCCGCTCAAGACTGAGCGCGGCAACCGCGTTTTCCCCGAGTCGGACAGAGCGTCCGATATAGTCGACGCGCTCTTCTTCGCGGCGAAGCACGCAGGTGTTGATATAGTGACTGGCAGGGCAAAGGAGCTCATAATCGAGTCCGGCAAAGTCCGCGGCGCGATACTTTATTCCGGCGAGCGGATATATGCCGACAGAGTGATAGTTGCCACTGGCGGCAGGTCTTATCCCCAGACGGGCTCAACCGGCGACGGATACGAACTCGCAAGACAGGCGGGGCACACCGTGACCCCGATAAAGCCGTCGCTTGTTCCGCTCGAAGCGCATGAGGGCTTCTGCTCGCGGCTTCAGGGACTGTCGCTGAGAAATGTCTCGATAACCGTTGAGGATACGAAAACCGGAAAGCACATCTATTCCGATTTCGGCGAGATGCTGTTCACCCATTTCGGCGTGTCTGGTCCGATGATACTCTCCGCGAGCTCGCATATGCGTCAGATGGAACGGGGGAGATATAAAATTGTTATCGACCTCAAGCCCGCGCTTTCGGAGCAGCAGCTCGATGCGCGCGTCCTGCGCGATTTCAGCGAGAACAACAACCGCAATTTCATAAATGCGCTCAACTTCCTGCTCCCCAAAAAGCTCGTGCCCGTCATAGTCTCTCTCTCGGGCATACCCATGGACACAAAGGTCAATTCCGTCACCCGCGAACAGCGCGCGAAGCTCGTTTATTTGCTCAAGCATTTCACTGTTACGGTAACTGACTTTCGCCCGATCGAAGAGGCGGTTGTCACCTCCGGCGGCGTAAAGACCTCGGAGATAGACCCGAAAACGATGCAGTCGAAGCTCATAGACGGTCTGTATTTTGCGGGCGAAGTTATAGATGTCGATGCCTACACGGGCGGATTCAATTTGCAGATAGCGTTCTCGACCGGACATCTTGCCGGAGAGAGTGCGGCTCAATAAAGAAAGCACGAAAGGAAAATCTCTATGTCAATAAATGTTGCAATCGACGGCCCCGCAGGAGCGGGCAAGAGCACAATATCACGCCGCGCGGCTCAGGCGCTCGGCTTTATCTATGTCGATACCGGCGCGCTTTACCGCACCGTCGGGCTCAACGCACTGCGCCGCGGAGTCGACCTTGAAAACCCCGAGGCTATCGCCGAGAGCGTCAAGGGTATATCGGTTGAGCTCAAATATGAAAACGGCGAGCAGGCAGTGTTTTTAAACGGCGAGAATGTCTCGGCGTTCATCAGAACTCCCGAAGCGTCGATGGCGGCCTCGAAGGTCTCGGCGGTGCCCGCAGTCCGCGAGTTCCTTTTCGGTCTCCAGCAGGATATCGCCGCCAAAAACGACTGCGTCATGGACGGGCGCGATATCGGAACCGTTGTTCTGCCCCACGCGCAGGTCAAGATATTCCTCACCGCCTCCGCCGAGGAGCGTGCGCGCCGCCGCTATAAAGAGCTCATAGAAAAGGGCGAAAAGGTCGAATACGAAAATGTGCTTGCAGAAATGAAGCAAAGGGATTATAATGATTCCAATCGGGCTATCGCTCCGCTCAGAGCCGCGCCCGACGCCATAACGGTCGATACGACGGAGCTTTCGCTCGACGAGTCGATAGAGAAAATAAAAAATGTTATTAAGGAGAATCTTTGATGGAACCGAAGATTAAAGGTAAAGCGTTTAACTACAACGATACCAGAGACAGAAAATTTTATGACGTTTTCGTTTGGATGTTTCATCCGCTCGCAAAGATTGTCTTCAAGACGCAGTATATCGGACGCGAAAACGTGCCGAAAACGGGCAGTCTTATAATTGCCTCGAACCATCGCAACTCATACGATCCCGGTCTCATTGCCGCGGCGAGAGTCCGCAAGATCCACTACATGGCGAAGCTCGAGCTGTTCAATCTCAATAAGCTCGCTTCGTGGATGCTGCGCCACCTGAATGCGTTCCCGATAAGCCGCGGAACGGGCGACCAGCGTTCGCTCAACTATGCTATCCGCCTTGTCGAAGAGGGCAAGGTCCTCGGCATATTCCCCGAGGGCACGCGCTCGAAGGATCCCGACGGCAAGATGCTGCCGCCCAAAGCAGGCATCGCGCTTATAGCCAAGGCCACCCATGCCGATGTTCTGCCCGCATGCATTTATTTTGAGGGCAAGAGCAAGTTCCGCAAGAAGATAACCGTCCGCTTCGGCGAGGTCATTCCATATGAGGAGCTCGGACTTACGGACGAGTCAAATATGAGTGAGATAAAGGACGCTTCCAGACTTGTCATGGGCAAGATAGGGGAGCTGCTTGAAAAGGGCCATGAAAAGGATTGAGGTTGCAAAAACGGCGGGCTTCTGCTTCGGGGTCAACCGCGCGGTCGAGATGACATATAAGCTCGTTGACAGCGGAAAAAAAGTCGCTACTTTCGGTCCCCTGATACATAACCCGGTCGTTATAGAAGATCTTGAGAAAAAGGGCGTTCGGGTGATAAACTCGCCCATAGAAGCGTCCGCCGATACTACCGTCGTCGTCCGCACCCACGGAGTCGGCGCGAGTGTCTATCGCAGCCTTGAGGCTACGGGCGCCGATATCTGCGACGCTACCTGCCCGTTCGTCAAGAAAATACACAGGATAGTCGGCGAGAATTCATCGCCCGATATCCCCGTGCTCATCGCCGGAGACAGCGGTCATCCCGAGGTCATCGGCATTATGGGTCACTGCCGCGGCGAGTGCTTCACTTTCCGCAACGCCGAAGAACTCCGTAAAATTTTCGAAAATCATCCGGAATATTCCGAGAAGAAAATAACGGTCGTCTCACAGACCACTTTCAGCGTAAAAGAATGGCAGGAATCCCTAAAAATAATAAAAATACTATGTACAAATGCAAATGTTTTTGATACAATATGTAATGCTACGCAGGATAGGCAGAAAGAGGCTTCCGAGCTGTCGCAGCGGGTCGATATGATGATTATCATCGGCGGCTCGCAGAGCTCCAACACGGCAAAGCTCAAGGGAGTGTGCGAAAAAAACTGCCCGACTTATCTTGTGGAGCGCGCAGCGGATGTTAAAAATATCGATTTTTCCGTCTGCGATGTTGTCGGCGTTACTGCAGGGGCATCAACCCCTGCGTGCATAATAAAGGAGGTACTTTGTAACATGTCCGAAATTCTTAACGAACAATCCAAAGAGCTTGAGGAAGGCGCAGTCGAGCGTAAGACCGATGTCGCTGAGGCGGCTGCCGGTGAGCTCGAGGAGAGCGCAGCTTCCGCACAGCCGGCGGAGGAGGTGCCTTCCGAAGAAGCAGACGAGCAGGACTTCTCCAAGGCTCTTGAGGAGTCTCTCAACAGCATGAACAACGACCAGAAGGTCACCGGTATCGTCATGGGCTTCTCGCCCACAGAGATCCAGGTCGACATCGGCAGAAAGCATGCCGGCTATGTCCCCATGGACGAGTACAGCGCAGATCCTGCTGCTGACCCGAAGAAGGAGCTCAAGATAGGCGACGAGATCGGCCTTATCATCATGAAGACCAACGATGCAGAGGGCACCGTTATGCTTTCCAAGCGCCGTTATGACGCTATGCAGGCATGGCGCGATATCGCTGACGCAGCTGAGACCGATAAGGTCTTCGAAGGCGTTGTCACCGATGTTGTCAAGGGCGGCGTTATCGCTGTTACCGACGGCGTTCGCGTTTTCATCCCCGGTTCTCTTGCAACCGCATCGCGCAGCGAGTCTCTTGACAGCCTTCTGAGAAAGAACGTCAGGTTCCGCATCATCGAGGTCAACAACTACAAGAGAAGAGCTGTCGGCTCCATCCGTGCCGTCCTCAAGGAGGAGAGAAAGGCCGCTGAGGAAGCTTTCTGGGCACAGGCTGAGGTCGGTCAGAAGTATACCGGCACCGTCAAGTCTCTTACCAACTACGGCGCATTCGTCGACATCGGCGGCGTGGACGGAATGGTTCACATCTCCGAGCTTTCCTGGAAGCGCATCAAGCATCCGTCGGATGTCCTGAAGGTCGGCGACGTTATCGATGTCTACATAAAGGCTCTCGATCCCGAGAAGAAAAAGATTTCTCTGGGCTACAGAAAAGACGAGGACAATCCGTGGGAGATCCTTCGCAAGAACTATCCCGAGGGAACCGTTATCGACGCTGAGATAGTCAGCCTTACCGATTTCGGTGCATTCGCAAGAGTTATCCCCGGCATTGACGGTCTTATCCACATTTCTCAGATAGCGGATCGCCGCATCGAGAAGCCCTCCGACGTTCTCAAGGTCGGCGACAAGGTTCAGGCGAAGATCATCGGCATCGACTTCGACAAGAAGCGCGTAAGCCTTTCGATCAGAGCTCTGCTCGAGCCCGCCGCAGAGGACGAGGCTGAGGAGACCGAGGCTGAATAATCAGTTTTGATTTCACTATCCGGTTTCTGCCGTTTGGCAGGAGCCGGATATTTTTATCCCCGCGCGTATGCTTTTTGCATAAATTTTGCACAAAACGCGCCGCGCGCTGCAATATCTTTTCTATCCGCGCAGACGGAAAATATATTGTACCGCGGGGCAAAGAGTGGTATAATTATTTTTATAACCGAAGGGAGGCAGATCGATGAAACGCATAACGCTCGTCTGCGGTCATTACGGCAGCGGGAAAACGAATTTCGCGCTCAACCTCGCAGTCAATGCGGCGAAGCGCGGCGAGAAGATAACGCTCGTCGATCTCGATATAGTCAATCCCTATTTCCGCACCGCGGACTACAAGGACGAGCTTGAAGCGGCGGGAGTCAATGTTATTGCCCAGAATCTTGAGGGCACTACCCTCGACGCCCCCGCGCTGACGGCGAGGATGTTCTCGATTTTTGAGGAGAGCATGGGCAGAGTGATAGTCGATGTCGGCGGCGACGATGCGGGCGCTACCGCGCTCGGACGCTTTTCGCGCCAGCTCAACGAGTCGGGCTATGATATGCTCTGCGTCGTCAACAAATTCCGCAAATTTATTTCAAGTCCCGATGAGGCAGTCGGGCTGCTTGGGGAGATAGAGGCGGCGTGCCGTCTGAAAGCGACTGGGTTAGTCAACAACTCGCACTTGGGGGCGCAGACGACTGCGCAGGACATTCTTTCGTCCGTCCCTTATGCCGAGAAAACGGCTGAGCTTGCTGGTCTGCCGCTCGTATATACAACTGCGCCGAAGAGCGTCGCGGGCGAGCTCGAGGGGAAGATAGACAATCTCTATCCCGTCGATGTGCTCGTAAAGCTCCCGTGGTAAAAATTTTTTGACCGATACCGCTTCCGAGGCGAAGCGGCAGATATATAAGTTCGGTATTCTTGATTAGGAGGAACAGATATGGCAAAAGTCACGATCAATGAAAACACCTGCAAGGGCTGTGAGCTTTGCACGACGGCATGTCCGAAGCATATTATCAGCCTTGCTAAGGATAAGCTGAACCTAAAGGGTTATCATCCTGCGTGCGTCACAAACCCCGACGAGTGCATCGGATGTGCGGCGTGCGCTATTATGTGTCCCGATTGTGCAATAACTGTTGAGAGATAAGAAAGAAGAGGTGTTGAAAGTGTCAGAAAGAGTTCTTATGAAAGGCAACGAAGCTCTGGCAGAAGCCGCTATCCGTGCCGGCTGCCGCCACTTCTTCGGTTATCCCATCACCCCGCAGACAGAGCTTGCGGCATATATGTCAAAGGTCATGCCTAAAATAGGCGGTACATATCTTCAGGCGGAGAGCGAAATCGCCGCCGTCAATATGGTTCTCGGTGCGGCATCCGCAGGTGTCCGCGCGATGACTTCCTCGTCCTCGCCCGGAATCAGCCTCAAGACCGAGGGTATATCCTATATGGCAGGTTCGGATCTTCCGGCGGTCATTATCAACGTCCAGCGCGGCGGCCCCGGACTCGGCGGAATCCAGCCCTCTCAGTCGGATTATTGGCAGGCGACAAGAGCGCCCGGCCACGGCGATCTGCATATTCTCGTTTTTGCGCCCAGCTCCGTTCAGGAGATGGTCGATCTTGTCGGCAGAGCCTTCGATAAGGCGGACGAGTATCGTATGCCCGCGATGATCCTTGCCGACGGTATGCTCGGTCAGATGATGGAGCCCGTCGAAATAGGCGAGGGCAGCGGCGGTTCGAATGTCGAGAAGCCCTGGGCGGCATGCGGCCACAACGGCGGACGCAAGCATAATATAGTCAATTCTCTTTATCTCCAGGCGGCAGACCTCGAGCGTCTCGTCAGAGAGCGCTTTGCAAGATATGCCGTTATCGAGGAGAAGGAGCCCATGAGTGAGAGCTACATGGTCGACGATGCCGATTATGTCGTCGTCGCTTACGGCGCGTCGGCGCGTGTTGCAAAGGCGGCCGTCCGCGAGGCGCGAGAGCAGGGCATAAAGGCTGGACTTATCCGCCCGATAACCCTCTGGCCGTTCCCGAAGCAGGCTATGCGCGACGCCGCAAAGCACGCAAAGGCTTTCCTCTGCGTCGAGATGAGCATGGGTCAGATGATCGACGATGTCAAGCTCGCTATCGATTGCAGCAGACCCGTTGAATTCTTCGGACGCACGGGCGGAATAATTCCGACCCCCGCCGAAGTCCTTGAAAATATCAAAAAACTTGCAGGAGGCGAAAAATAATGGCAATCGTATTTCAGAGACCCAAGGCGCTTCTTGATGTGCCTACCCATTATTGCCCCGGCTGCACTCACGGTATAATCCACCGCCTCGTTGCGGAGTGCATTGACGAGCTCGGTATAGAGGGCAAGACCGTCGGCATCGCGCCCGTCGGCTGCGCCGTTATGGCATATAATTATTTCGGCTGCGATATGATCGAGGCGCCCCACGGACGCGCCCCGGCTGTAGCAACGGGCGTTAAGCGCGCAAAGCCCGAGGACGTCGTGTTCACCTATCAGGGCGACGGCGACCTCGCCGCTATCGGTACTGCCGAAACCGTTCATTCCGCGACCCGCGGCGAGAACATCACCGTTATCTTCGTCAACAACGCTATCTACGGCATGACAGGCGGCCAGATGGCTCCCACCTCGCTGCCCGGTCAGGTCACTCAGACCACGCCTTACGGCAGAGATATTAAGACCGCGGGCTATCCCGTAAGAGTCTGCGAGATGCTCTCGACTCTCGACGGCACCGCCTATGCGGAGCGCGTTTCGGTTGACTGCGTCAAGAATATAAACAGAGCGAAGAAGGCTATCAAAAAGGCTTTCGAGACTCAGATCGCCGGCAAGGGCTTCTCGATAGTTGAAGTTATCTCGGCTTGCCCCACCAACTGGGGACTTTCGCCCGTTGACGCGCTCGGCTGGCTCAGAGAGAATATGCTTCCTTATTATCCGCTCGGCGTTTATAAGGACAAGACAGCAGAGGAGGAAGCAAAATGAAGGATATGAACGCACTTCTCGCCGGATTCGGCGGTCAGGGTATACTTTTCATGGGCAAGGTCATCGCCTATGCGGGACTCACCGACGGCAAGGAAGTTTCATGGCTTCCGTCCTACGGCCCCGAGATGAGAGGCGGCACGGCAAACTGCAGCGTCTGCATCTCCTCCGATCCCATCTGCTCGCCCCTCGTTGTCACTCCGAATGTATTCGTCGCAATGAACGGCCCGTCGTATGACAAGTTCATAGACAGCGTCGTCCCCGGCGGAATAGTTATTCTTGACAGCACGCTCGTCGAGCGCGAGGTCAAGAGAGACGATATCACCGTCTGCCTCGTCCCCGCCACTAAGCTCGCCGAGGAGCACGGACTCAAGGGTCTTGCAAACATCATTCTTATCGGCAAGCTCATGGAGCAGACCGGATTCTGCAACCTCGACACCATGTCGAAGGCAATAGCCAAGGTCGTCCCCGCAAGAAAGCAGCACCTCGTTCCCAAGAACGTCGAGGCTATCGAGCTGGGCATGAACTACAAAGGCTAACAAGTAGGGACTGCCGCATTTAGTGCAGACCGAAGAGCAAAAATAAAAAGGTCATAATTCACGGATAATAACGCGGATTATGACCTTTATTTTTATTTATTAAACGCCTTTTACAGTGTAAATAATCCGCCGCTTCGCCCGGTTTTTATTTCGGACAAGGCGGCGGATTTATTTATTTCTTTTACATCAGCGACCTGTAAAGCTCTGCAAGCTCCGCAACGCTCGTGTCGCGCGGATTGCCGGGACGGCAGGCATCGTCATATGCGGACTGAGCAAGGAAGTCAACATCTTCGGGCTTGACGATCGCCTTGAGGTCTGCGGGGATTCCGACATCCTTTGCAAGCTGTCGTACAGCGTCAACGGCAGCCTTGCGGTACTCGTCAACGCTCATGTTCTCCGTGCCCTCAACGCCCATAGCCTTGGCTATGTCGCGGTATTTCTCGCCGGTTGCGGGGGCGTTGTATTCCATAACGGTCGGCAGAATGATGGCATTGGCTACGCCGTGCGGGGTGTCATAGAGAGCGCCGAGCGGGTGAGCCATGGAGTGGACTATGCCCAGACCGACGTTCGAGAAGCCCATGCCGGCGATATACTGACCGAGAGCCATGCCCTCGCGTCCCTCGGGTGTGTTGTCAACTGCGCCGCGAAGCGACTTCGAGATGATTTCGATTGCCTTGAGGTGGAACATATCGCTCATTGCCCATGCACCCTTGGTGATGTAGCCCTCGATAGCGTGGGTCAGAGCGTCCATGCCTGTTGCGGCGGTCAATCCTTTGGGCATGGAGGACATCATGTCGGGATCGACAACGGCGACCACCGGAATGTCGTGAACGTCGACGCAGACCATCTTGCGGTTCTTTTCGGCGTCGGTGATAACATAGTTTATCGTGACTTCTGCTGCAGTTCCCGCCGTGGTCGGGACGGCGATTATCGGAACGCACTTGTTCTTTGTCGGCGCAACGCCCTCAAGGCTTCTGACATCGGCAAACTCGGGGTTCTTGATGATTATGCCGATAGCCTTCGCAGTGTCCATCGAGGAGCCGCCGCCGATAGCTACGATGCAGTCTGCGCCGCTCGCCTTGAATGCCTCAACGCCGGACTGAACATTCTGAATGGTCGGGTTGGGCTTGATCTCGCTGAACATCTCGTATGCGATGCCCGCGTCGTCCAGAACATCTGTGACTTTCTTCGATACGCCGAACTTGATGAGGTCGGGGTCGGATGCGACGAAAGCTTTCTTGAAACCTCTTGCGGTGATTTCCTCGGCAACCGCCTTGACTGCGCCCGCGCCGTGATATGAAGTTTCATTGAGAACGAATCTGTTGTACATAATTTTTACCCTCCCGGATATTTTTGATAAAGTTTTATTGATAAATCTTTATCTTTTATTTAATCCTATCATCAATTTTTAAGCGCATTTTAAAGCTCGTTTAAATAAATTGTGAACACGGGAACCATCCGGGAGCAAAGTGTTGATTTAAACCGTGCCGTTGTCCTGATAATCATGCAGAAGCTTCAGCAGCTCGGCGGCGTGCCGACCCTCGTCAACCGCATATTTTTGAAACATTTCTGCGGCTGTTTTGTCGTCCGAAGTTTCTTTCGCGTAGTTTTCGAAGTCGCGAACAAGCTCCGTCGAGTTCTGCCACGCCCTGAGAACTCTGTCGCGCGTGGTTATAACTATTTTTTTGTCATTACTCATTTTGTCAGTCCTTTCGTTTTTTGTTATTATGCCCGATACGCCGCGGAAAAATATCGGCGGAGAGTGTATAAAATTTGCCCTGCCGCCGAAAACTAATCTCCGAAGCCAAAATTGAAAGGAGAAGCATATATGCAGCTTACACAGAAAGAAAAAGAATTGCTAAAGGATCTCAAGGGTCAGGAGAAGCTCTGCGTCGAGAAATATTCTCAGCATGCCGCGGCGGCAAATGACGAGCAGCTCAGTCAGCTTCTGAACTATCTCGGCGGCATTGAGCAGAGGCACCTTGATATCATCACGAAGATCGACAGCGGCGAGATTCCTCAGCCCGCGGCAGGGGAGGCGGCTCCGAAAAATGATTTCAAGCAGACCTATTCGGTCAGCGAAACGCAGGAAAAGAAGAACGACTGCTATATCTGTTCCGACCTGCTCGCAACAGAGAAGCACGCCTCCGCGCTCTATGACACCTGCATCTTCGAGTTCAAGAACGAACAGCTCAGAACGGTTCTCAACTCCATCCAGCGCGAGGAGCAGGAGCACGGCAAGAAAATATATGACTATATGTCCGCGAACAATATGTATTCGTGATGCAAAAAGGCCGTCCCTCGGGGCGGTCTTTTACATAAGCCCTTGACCGTCGGGCGCGATTGTGATATCCTTGCAGTGTGAAAAATATGATTTGACGGAGTGAAGGAAATGACAGTCAGCGCAAACGAAAGCAGAAAAATAATGGAGCGTATCGGCTTCCCGCAGGAGGCTGTAGACACTATCGGCGATTGCACCGAAAGAGGGTCCGAAAACGCGGATTTCAACGCCCTTGTCGATGAGTTCATCGCCCATCCCGAGAACCTCGACAGCGTGCTCGAAAGGCTCAAGGCGCTCAGCGAACAGCTCGGCGAAAATGAGTATACAATGAATATGTGCCTGCTCCTCGGCGCGTGCCCCGCGCTGCGCGAGCGCTATGCCGAAAAGGGTATCGACGAGGCGATATTCTGGAAGAGCATTGAGGATATGCGCTGGAAGCTTCGCGAGTGCATGGACTGCGAAGAGGTCTGGGGCACTTTCGTCCCGCATTGGTACAGGGGCTTTTTTGAGATGACCCGCTTCGGGCTCGGCAGATTCCAGTTCGAGGAGGCGGACTTTGACGCCGATTACTATGAGAAGTGCGGCAACACCCTCAAACGTGGCGACACGGTCATAAACTTCCATATCCCCTCGGCAGGACCGTTGACCGATGAGAAGAGACTTGATTCATATAAGCAGGCATACAAGTTCTTCGGCGGCAAGGACGGCGAGCCCATGGCGTTTGTGTGCGGCTCGTGGCTGCTCTATGAGGGGCACAGGGAGTTCCTGCCCGAAAACAGCAACATACTCAGGTTCATGGACGATTTCGATATAATCAGAAGCGCCGACAGAGAGAAGTTCAGCGACGGCTGGCGCGTGTTCGGAAAATACAGCAACGGACCCGTTGATGACCTGCCCGAGGATACTTCTATAAGGCGCGCATTCAAGCAGAGACTTCAGCAGGGCAAGCCCACCGGCTACGGTTACGGCGTGTTCTTCTTCGACGGCGAAAAGATACTCGGCAAATAACGAAAAATTTAAAAAAATTGTTGACAACCGGCTCGTTTTTTGATATCATAGCTGTTGTCGCACGGGAGTGCGACACATAAGGGCCACTAGCTCAGTTGGTTAGAGCACTCGGCTCATAACCGAATGGTCCGGGGTTCGAGTCCCTGGTGGCCCACCAAGAAGCGCCGATCTTCGGCGCTTCACAAATATAGGGGTATAGCTCAGTTGGTAGAGCAGCGGTCTCCAAAACCGCGTGCCGAGGGTTCAAGTCCTTCTGCCCCTGCCAAAACAAAAAGACACCTGCGGGTGTCTTTTTGTTTTGGCTCGGATTGAATAATTTGAACACTCGGCACGCGGAGCGTGTCGAGGGGTGCGGGTCTCCGGTGGAGACCTCTGCACGAAGTGCAGAAGCACCGACCGAGCCGGCAGGCGAGACCAAGTCCTTCTGCCCCTGCCAAAAAGAAACAGTCACCGTTTTGGTGACTGTTTCTTTTTTGTTAGACAAAATTTGTCCTCGGCACGCGCGTGCCGGGCTTCGTCGCCGAGCGCTGCCGGTGGCAGATGCAGCGAGGCGAGGATGGCGCAGCGGTCAAAAGGGGTTGCGAAGCAACTTCAAGTCCTTCCGTGAAGACACCATTGAAATCTGCACCCTTAAGTTAAATGGTGTTTTTTATAGAATTCAGTATTCATGCGGCTTTTTGAAGCTGCATTTTTCTTTTTTGCAATTGACCGCAGATTTATAAGTTGAATTATGTTGAATTCTATAAAACAATTTTACGACATTTTCTGTAGAAATTGAAAGAAATGTGGAAATATGATATAGTTAGAAAAACAATCATTTTTATTTGATAAAAAGATTCACGACTTTTTATTAATTATAAGACCAACGCCGGAAAAAACGTACTTAATGGGTGAAAGCGCTTTTAGGTCTGACAAGGGAGGTGAACAACATGGATGATCTGAGAATCATAGAACTCTACTTTGAACGGGATGAGCAGGCAATCAAGGAAACGGATGCAAAGTACGGAAAACTTTGCCACAGTATTGCCTATAACATTCTAAATAATCACGAAGATTCTGAGGAATGCGTTAATGATACTTATGTGAGTGTGTGGAACACCATTCCGCCTACAAGACCGCACAATTTCATGCCCTTTATCTGCAAGATTGCACGAAATCTCTCTTTGAAGCGACTGGAGTTTATGAAGCGAAAGAAACGGTCAGCGGAGATCATTTTATCCTTGGACGAGCTTGCGGCAGTATTGCCGGATGAACGATATGCCCCCGATGTGAGCGACGAGGATGTAGGTGAGCTGATCAGTACGTTTCTTCGCAGTCAGGAGGAATATGTCAGAAATGTCTTCATCCGCAAGTATTTTTATTTCGATTCTATAAGGGAGATTGCAAAGCGCTATTCTTTTACTGAGAGTAAGGTCAAAAATATGTTGTTCTACACCCGAAACAAGCTAAAAGATTACTTGATTAAGGAGGGCGTTGAAATATGAAAACACCGAGAATCGCAAATGCCATCGGGCAAATTGATGACGATCTTGTCGCCGGCGCAGCTAAGTGCAAGACGAAAAATAAGAAACATTGGTTAAAATGGGGTTCCTTGGCAGCATGCTTTGCAGTGCTTGTAATTGCAGGGGCAGCAATCCTCCCATCGCTATTTCGGGAAAATGTAACACCGGAGGGAACCGACGGCAGATACAAGGACTTTTCTATCCGAGCCAGCGAATCTGCAATTGTATGGCCATGGGAGTATCAGACTGTATATGAAAAATATAGGAATGTCAAAATTGACGGTATTGAGTATCATGGAAAAGGCCGTGCGGTATCAGAAACATGGATTGGCGAGAGTATTGGCAACTACACTGTGGTTGGATATGATGAAGTCAATAATGGAAAAAAATATTCTGCCGAGTTTGAAGCATATGCATTGAAGGATATTGCTCAAAGTCAGTTTATAGCCGTAAAGATGGAGGACAGTTATTATGTCTTTCAAAATGACGAGTATGCTCCTCCGAACACCCTTGGTGAGCTTATGGATGCCGTAAATCTGTCCGAGGTCGTGGAGCTTCAGCGCTTTTCTGAGGGAGACAATACTCCTGATAGCAAACGTTTTGCATTGAGCAGTGACGATTATGTGTGGAAAGTTCTGTCCGAATGTAGGAACGCCCCTTTCGTTGAAGATCAAACATGGACGGCTGGTGACAGAAGTTACCTCAGTTTTACGATTACTTCCGAAGCTCTTGGTGTTTACAAAGTTGCTCTGTATGTGACGGAAGACGGCTATCTGTGGACAAACGCTTTTAATTACCAATACCTCTTCAATATCGGAGAAGATGCAGCCAGTAAGATTATCAAATATGCAAAAGAGAATTCCACCGAAGCAGAGTATGAGCCGTATCAGAATACCATTGTCGGTAAGATTACGGAGATAACCGATGAGTATATTCTGTTAGACGATTCCATTCTCTGCGCCAATCCCGATGACGGAATCACGTACAAAATCCTTCTGAATGATCTGCGCATCTCCCGTTATGCAGAAAGCGGAGCTATCCGAGTGGGAGAAAATGTTCAGATAACATACGAAGGCGAAATTGACGAATCGAATACCATTGACAGTGCCATTTCCGCCTCTGACGTGGTAATCTCCTGCGGGGATGTTCTTATTCCCGAATAATAAAATAAAAGTCGCATATATGATTAACCGAATATAAGTTTTTGCGAGAGTTCGAAGTCATACGCAAAACTGCCGAAAATATCTTTTTCGTAGCCCATAGACAAAACTCCTGCGCATTAGCGCGGGAGTTTTACTTTTTCACTTTTAACTCTTCACTGATTTGCTCGGAGTTTTGGCAAGGTTAAAAGTAATAGTGAACAGTGAAAAAGTAAGGTAGCTTTTCTACATGCGGTAGAAAAGCATTTGGTAAAGGAGCGAGGAAAAATGGCAGAAAGTTCGCTGATTATGAAATTTTTGATTGAGAGCGGATATTATGACGACAAAATGATGCTTAATAGATGTATCGAGATAAAAAGAATCCTTATCGCCTCCATAAATACAGCCAAAGGGAATAAGTAGCTCTGATACACGCAGATGTATTTTTACTCTTAGCGGCAAAGAAATGTTGACTTGATAATTTTTGCATGTTATGATGAACTCGCAGATATATAAAGGAGAGCCAACATGACGCGGCAGGAATTTGTTGATCAGCTTATAGAGAACGGAATAAATCCTGATATTGTATTGTTTGATTTTGACAACAATGTGAGGGACGGTTATTGCATAAGAAAAAACTATTTTCGTTGGGAAGTTCTGGAAAGGGAAAGAGGAACGGAGTTTTGTTGCATGGGTTTCCCGTCGGAGAGTGATGCATTGACCTACTTGTTCAATAAACTTCTCGGTATATACGCAAGTTGTTGATAAATCAACAATCGAAGTCGGAAGTGCCGATGATATCAGAAATAAACTTTCTTCTTTCGTTAAGGATAAATATTTTATTTGCAAATATTAAAATCAAGACATCTAAAGACATCTATTGAAACGCACATCTCATATATTAATATCAATTATAAGCGCTTCGCCGGGGACTGTTTCGAGATGAATTCTTCCACAGTGCAACTGAACCTGCGCTTTTTGCGTCATTCCGCTTGGGGAGAGCGAATATATCTTCGCTTCATTCCCGGAAAACGGCACTTTTGCGTCGATTGTCTCGCTCGTTTTGCTGTAAGCAAAGCAGTTTTCTCTGTGGATATACGGCAGCAATCACATCGGCGGCATCGACTGCGCCAACGGCTATATATACGCGCCTGTCGAGGACAAGGTTGACGGAAAGCATCTGTATAATTTCATCCTGCTCTATGACTGCAAAACGCTCAAATATACCGGGATATATTATGATATGTCGAGCGAGTATCTGACCGACGGCATCCCGTGGTGCGCGATAGACAGGGAAAACGGATATCTCTACACCTCGCAGTTCCACAATGTCGGCGAGATACTTCAATATGACCTCGAAACAATGACTTTCCTGCGCGCGATACCGCTCGAAGAGAAGCTCGACAGAATACAGGGTGGCTCGGTCTATAATGGCATGCTTTATCTCTCCTATGACGCGGCGAACAGCACTCAGGAGCAGATAATCGCGGTCGATCCGAACACCGGCTCGGTTCGCGTGGAGTTCGCAAGATATTGCCCGAACTATGACAACGAGGCGGAGGATGTCTGCGTTTATCCCATGGAGGACGGCTCGCTGTTCCATGTTGTCGATTACGATAAGCTCATCAACGCGAATGTGAGCCACTATAAGCCCGCAGAGGGCTGAATTTCCGAAGCTATTTTTATTCAAATATAAAGGAAGAGGTGGAGTTTATGGCAACATTACTTAAAAACTGCAGGATCTACGATGGAACGGGCAGCGACGCCGTGAACGGCAGCGTTCTGTTCGAGGGAGACAGAATAATTGAAGTGGGCGATGTTGACGAGAGCCGTGCCGACAGCGTTATCGACCTCGAGGGCAGGTCGCTCGCCTCCGGCTTTATCGATCCCCATTCCCACAATGACTGGTTCGCCATAAAGACGGAACCGCTCAAATATTTCGAGCCGTTTATCCGCCAGGGCATAACCACATTCGTGACCGGAAACTGCGGCCTTTCCGCCATCGGCTTTGACGATGATACGCCCTATAAAGACAAGATAGGCGGCGGCCTTTTCTTCTTCAACGGCACTACCGGGAAATACGGCTCGATAAAAGAATTCAACGCCGCTATAGACAGAAATATGCCCTGCAATATCGCGACGCTCGTGGGCCATTGCTCGGCGCGTGCGTCTGTTTCCGGATATGAAAACAGAAAGCTCTCGGCGCAGGAGGAGGAGAAAATGCTCGGCATCCTCGAAGATAACCTGCGCGACGGCGCGGCGGGCGTCTCGCTCGGTCTGATGTATGAGCCGGGGCTCTACGCCGACACAGAGGAGCTCAAAAAAGTTGTCAAGCTCTGCTGTAAGTACAATAAGCCGCTCACCGTCCATCCGAGGGCGGAGAGCAAAGTCTCAATGTCCTACGATTCGCTTTTCGGACGTTCGCATCTGCTCAGAGCCGAGGATGAGCTCGTTGAAATATCAAAGGGTACGAACCTCAAGCTCCAGCATTCGCACGCGATATTTGTCGGCCGCCAGTCGTTCGGCGACAAGGATGAGTTCGTCGCCATTCAGAATAGTCTGCGCGAAAACGGCGTCGACGCGATGTTCGATATATATAATGAAACTCTGGGTGTGTCCGTCATAACGGTCGTGCTCCCCGTGTGGTATCAGGGAATGAGCAAAGAGGAGCGTAAAAAGCCGCTCAACAAGCTCAAACTCAGCGTGCTCATCAAGGCGACGAGCATACTTCTCGGCTTCGGCTTCAAAGATATTCAGATAGCATATATCGGTCCGGGATATGAGAAATATGAGGGCAAGACCGTCCACGAGATAGCAAAGGAGAACGGAAAATCGGATCTCGACATGTATCTCCAACTCTGCGAGGAGAGCGACTTCAAGGGCAGGGTCAATATGGGACCGTACAGCACTCCAGAGATAATCCGCGAGTTCGAGCATAACCCCAACTGCCTCTACATGACCGATGCTTGGGTCGAGGATTTCGGCGTTCAGAACCCGGCTATCTATGACTGCTATCCGAAGTTCCTGCGCGATTCTCTCAGAGGTACGGGCGACACTCTGCCCAACACCGTCCGCCGTATGACCGGCGCGACCGCCGACAGATTCATGCTCAAAGACCGCGGATATGTAAAGCCCGGCTATTTCGCCGATTTTACCGTGTTCGATGAGGACGATACTAAGAACGCAACGCCCGATCAGACGAAGTCTTTCGGCATAAAGAAAGTGTTTATCAACGGCGAGCTCGTGCTCGATAACGATGAACTCAACAAGTCCGCGCTCAAAACCACAGGCCGTGCGCTGACAGTGTGAAATATTATAAGGAACTTTAAACCATGCAAACCGCAACCGACAAAAAGATAGATTTTCTAAACGACCTTGAGGGTACAGATATCGACAGCTCCGTATATCCCGAACTTGAAAGGCTCTCGCGCGATTGTAATCCCGAGATTCGCAACAGGGTCGCGCAGGTGCTGGGCGGTGCGCGCGGCGAATATACCGATATTTTGCTGCGCCTTCTGAATGACCGGGATGAGCTCGTGAGGGTCAATGCCTGCGATTCTCTGAGCGGAACTGACAGCTGCGAGAAGATAAAGACGCAGAACTGCAATAATATAAACGTCAGATGAACCTGAAAGGAATATTGCCATGACAGAGAATATCAACAGCGCGGAGTTCCTCGACCGCATAACTTCAATCGTGCCGTCCGAGCGGCAGACAGAGCTCCAGCGCATGGGCTATTATAATTTCATCCATTTCGGGCTCAATACATTCACCCGCAGAGAGTGGCGCAACGGTTATGCTCAGAAAGCTGTCGAACACCGACAAGTCGCTCGGCGAGCGCGAACAGCTTGTCGGCGAGGAGCTTTGGTGGTATCCTGCGGAGATGGATACCCCGGTCACATATTTCGGCTGGTTCTGGCGTCCGCTGTTTGAGATATTCTTCACCCGCACTGTCTCGAATCTCACGAAGTGCTATTATAACTCTGTTGGCGGCAACGCGATGCTCCTTGTGAATATCCCGCCGAACAATCGCGGCGAGCTGCCCGACAGGTTCATAAACCGCCTCGTAAAAGCGCGGAAGAGAATCGAAAAGCGCTTTGAAAACAAGGCGGAAATACTGAAAACCGAGAGCGACGGAAATATTTTCACCGTCTCGATAAAACCGCATAAAGTTAAGACAGTAGTGATATCCGAGGATATCACGAAGAGCCAGCGCATCGAAAAATTCCATATAACCGCCGGGAACAGAACCGTATACAGCGGCACGACCGTCGGCTATAAAAAAATATGCCGCCTGATGCGCGTGATAAGAAACTGCACGGAGCTAAGAATTCATATAGACGAGTGCCGCAAAGAGCCGCATATCGCGGGGATAAGGGTATATTGATTGCGAGGTGCATCAGAGTGATACATAAATTCGGCAGATTTTTGGGCGGCGCGGCAGCCGCGCTTGTCTGCATAATGTTTATTTTCAGCGCGACCGTTTCGGCTTTGCCGCTGGATATCGGTTTTTCGACGACGAAATTGAGTGCCGAAGAGAGGAACAGATTTCTTGGGAGTATCAATTTTGAGTCGACAAATAAAGAGCCCGATTGGGAGTCGATATCCTGCTTTGATGTAAGCGACAGCGGATATATCGCCATTGTCGGTGAATCAAAAAATGGTCACAACAGCATATCGGTGTATGACAAAGACGGGAAGTTTGCCTATGGATATACTCTTGATTGCAGCGGGCGTTTCGGCGTCGGTTGGAACGGATATAACATAGCCGTCTATTTTGTCAGGGAAGATATTGCAGCGACCTTTGACAGGAATGCAAATAATATCACTTGTGATGAAATACCGGATACAACTGCGAACAGTTCGTATTGGAGCAACGAGGTGCTTTATAAGACCCGGCGCGTCAAAAACGGAGTTCGTTATGAAATGAAGAACACCGGAAAAGTAGCGAGTGCTATATCGCCGTCGTACGCTGTTTTTGAGATGACGGAGCCGAACGGCACAGTGCATGTTATTTTTGACAATAGCAAGGATTATGATATAAAACTGATTAAAACATGCATTGAGGTGGTTGTGTCCTTTGCAGTGGTTGCGTCAATACTAACACTGAAAACCATTGAAGACCGTAAAAAAATAAAACAAAAAAATAAATAAAAGCGAACTTTAATTGCTGCAACCGGTGATTTGGCATTCATGAATGTATGAACGCTCAGAGCCAAAAAACAGTTGCAAACTGCGCGGAGCTCAAAATCCATATATACGAGTGCCGCAAAGAGCCGTATCTCGCGGCATTCTATGCCCTGGCGCTGAATCTCGGCTACGGCTTTTTCTGCGGCTCTCTTCTGTTTTTGATAAATCTAAGCGGCAGTCGCGTGCTGGGCTTCGCCGTGCTCTCGGGATACGAGAATAACAATCTTCGAGCCGGAAAAGAACGGCAGCCGCTTTGCAGGCAGTTCAATTTGCAAAAAAACAAAATGATTGACATGATAATTGCTTTGCAGTATAATGAAGCTGTAAAAAGCGGAATTGAGAATATTTAATATATTGCCACAACTGTGAGGAGTATGTGATTCCAATGGTTTGACCGACCTTTTGCAAAGGCAAAACAGCGCAAAAGAATCAGAAGGCTTCAATGTCCAATCTTTTAATTATGGTGAGTCGGATACAGTTGCGCATGTAATAGCACATAGAAATATTACTGCTGAATTGAGTGTATCTGATATTTTGCTAAACAATAATTCATATTCTGGAGGTAATAGCAATGAGTCCTTTAAAAATGGGTCCATTAGAACAGGCCTTTTGGCTGATTATTATAACGATTGGGACAGTGCTGACGTATTTCGGTTGGGCATTTATAGGGATAGTTGGCAAAATAATGGAATGGTTCGCTTAAGCGAAGCCACTAATGAGCAAGACCGACTAAACAACAGCAAAAACCGAACGGTGGTCGTTATCGGCATCGAACCCGGAGAATCCGAGCCTATACCGGCGAGCAAACCTCGGACATTTTAACGGGTCGCCCGCTTCTTGAAGAATACGGTCACACAGTTTTCCGAATTGTGCGGCCGTTATTTTTTTTGTATGCCCGTTGCATGGTTTTTGAGAAAAATGTTTTATACAAATCAAAGGGAGTGTCTCTGTGAAAAAATCCGTGCTGCTTTTTCTTGCCTGTTCCGTTCTGCTGCTTGCGGCATGCCAAAAAACGCCCGAGTCTGTCATGGACGGAAATGTCATGCACGCAAAAAGCTCGAACGATTTGCTCGTCGAGTCCCTCGTGAGCGCTCCCGCCGATAACGGCAGGAGCGGAGAGGGTGTGCCAACTCTCGCCGAATCCGAGCATCTCAAGCGCGACATTTCATCCGGCGGCATAACCGTGCATATCGACGCCGATATAAAAGTGCCGAAGATAACCGGAGATATACGGACATATTCCGCGCAGTACCGCTTCTTCGACCTGTTCGAGCTCGAAGACCTGTTCTTCTCCGGTGACGACCCGATGTTCAATCCCGGCTCGGAGAAAACGGCGGAGGACGATCCGTCTGCCGGGCTGCTCCCGGGCGGATTTTATTTCGGCGTGTCCGAAGTCCTGAGCGCGTCAAATCATCCGACTGCTTTGAAACCCGGCTGGGCAAAGGGCTGCAATATCTCTCCCGACGATGCGCGCCGCCTGTCGGATAAGCTTCTCGGACGTCTCGGAATGACCGATTTTGAGCTCGTCTCTTCGCAGGTCGTTGAGCCTCTGACCGAGCGAGGCAACCGTGCCAAACGCGGCAGATATGAATATAAATATGTCCAGGTCGCAGACGGAATACCGCTTTCGAGCGGCGAGCCGGACAGCACCGGATGCACCGTCGCAATAGACGACAGGGGTGTTGTCGAAGCAAGGCTCACAAGACTTGAGCTTGGCGAGTCGAAAATCGTAAACAGCAGAGTCATGACGCTCGACGGCGTTCTCGCAGTCCTGCAGAAGAAGCTTGCCGCCGCGGGACTTGTCAAAGACTCTATAGTAAAAGAGATAAGCTTTGAATATATGTCGGTCGAAGATCCCGAAACATATAATTCGACCGTGTTCCCGTGCTGGCGTTTCTGCATCGCTACTACTGCAACGCTGGAGCAATACGGCGAATATGAAAATGATATTATAATCAATGCCGTAACCGGTGAATTTTACGCCGTTACGAATAGATACGAATAACCAAAAGGAGGAAAACAAAATGTTGAAACGCACAAAAGGATTCGTATCGCTCGCTGCCGCAATCGCACTCATGCTGGGACTCTGTTCCTGCAGCGGCAAACCCGAAACAGACCCGAGCACAACTGCCGACCCGACCGGAATAGGGGCGCAGGCAGAGACCGGGGAGAACACCACGGCGAAGGATATTGCTCCCGAAAGCGGCGCACCGGAAACCGCCGCAGAGGAAGCAAACACTGCCAAAGAAGCAGGCACCGCCGCGCAGACGGAAAAGGCAACAAAGAAAACAGATGCTTCAAATGCAAATGTCAGCGCCGCCGGATTCATTTGGCCCGTGCCCGGCTATACACAGCTTTCCTCTCCGTACAGCACTCAGTATAAGCGCATAAGCATAAAGGCCGATTTCGGCGCAAAGGTTGTTGCCTGCGCCACTGGAAAAATTACGAAGATATATAACAAAGATGATGAAAGCAAAACGCCGTGTGCCGTGCTGACCTGCGCCAATGGCTATGTCATCGAATACAGCGCGGCAAATTTCTCCGTTAAGGTGGGCGATGTTGTCGCCCGCGGCGACAGTATCGGCTTCGTCGGCAGATACGGAACCGGTCCTCACCTGAATATTTCAGCCACGAAGGACGGCGCAAGTATTGATCCCGCAATGATCATAAAGCCCTGAGCGGGGTGATCCTATGCTCAGAAAGGATGTTAAAAGTCAGCTTTTTTCAACCGGGATGTTGATATCCCTGCTGCTCGGACTTGTTCTGCTTGTCGAGCCGCAGTATCAGTATTTTCTGTATTTTGCGCGGTGGGATAACAAGGCGGATTATATCAATTTCTTCTTCTCGTCCCTCGCGCTCGGCGGATATCTTATCTTTACGCCGATAATAACCGTTATGCCCGGCGTGTTCCGTTTCTGCGATGAGTATAACAGCGGATACCTGCGCTTTATGCTCGTGCGCTCGAAGAGCCGCAGAAAATATATGTTCTCAAGACTTTTTTCAAACGCTGTCTGCGGCGGCGCGGCAAACGCTCTGCCGCTTGCGGTGTTTGCGCTCATAATGCTCATTTTCTGCGACCCGTATGTCCCGAACGGACACTCAAAGACTCCAATCGACGAAAGCATATTGCAGCCGTTTGAAAATGTCGCGGGCGGTCTCGGCTTGGTCGGAGTAATAATCCTGCTCGCGTTCCTCTTCGGCGTCGTGTGGGGAGTTATCGGCACGGCTCTGTCTGCCGCAGTGCCCAACAGATATGTGGCTCTCTGCGGTCCGTTCGTGCTGTTCTTCCTGATGCATCTCATCGCGAGTGCGCTGCAAAAAGAAAAATTCAGCCCGACCAACACTATCCTGCCCGATATCCTGCCGTCGTTCGGCTTTCTGTTTTTGTATCAGGCGGTGCTTCTGGTGCTCGGCTGCGCGGCGTTCATCTTCTTCGCGCGAAGGAGGCTGCTGCAATGAAACAGTGTCTCTCTGTGATGCGCTGGCAGTTCGGCACATGGCTCGGCAGTGCGCGGACTGTTACGGCTTTTCTCGTCTGCGCCGCCGCTTCGCTGCTCGATTCCGTGAATCTTATGCAGTTCGCCCGGGCGAGCGGAGATCCGCTTGACATATTCGAGCCGTTTATATATAACAGCTCAACGCTCCATATCGCGACATTGATGTTCCTCGGGCTTATGCTCCTGTTTGCCGATGCGCCTTTTACCGAGCAGAGCGCGATGTATTCGCTCGTGCGCTGTTCGCGGGTGCAGTGGGTAGTTGGAAAGCTCATGTATATCCTGCTCTCCTGCGCCGTGTATTACATATTTTCGCTCGCGGTGACCGTGATATTCTTCTCGTCCAATGCCTTTGCCGGTAATGTGTGGAGCGCGCCGTTTTATGAGCTCGTCATGCGCGATGCGGCGGCTTCGTCTTATCATATCACAGTCGACCCGAAGCTTTTCATGCCAGCTGTTACGCCGTATCTCGCGGCATTCTATGCCTTGACGCTGAATCTCGGCTACGGCTTTTTCTGCGGCTCGCTTCTGTTTTTGATAAATCTAAGCGGCAGCCGCGTGCTGGGCTTCGCCGTGCTCTCGGCTCAGCATATCATTTCATATCTGATACGGTTTAAGTACCTCCCGTTTTTTATTTCCGTCTTTTCAAATCACGGCTTCTCAGAAGATGCCGGTCTGCCGTCGGTCGGCTTTTCGTGCGCGTATTTCTGCCTGTTCGCGGCGATTATTGTCGCGTGTATTCTTCGCGCTGTTCGGCATGTCGATCTCAAAATAACAGTGGGGACTCGAATATGAAGATAACTTTTTTTGCGGGATTGCGGCATCGGCTTTTCAATATGCTGCCGTATCTCGCCGTGTCTCTGCTCATATGGGCGGTCTGCGTGCTCTCGTCTTTCGGTGGCGAGCGGGAAACATTTTTCTCTGTTTTCACAGAAGCCGTCGGCGGCGTTGAACACAGCGGACAGTTTGATCTCTTCGGCTTCTTCCGCTATTTCGGAACATTTTTTGCGGGACTCTTTCTCGGTATGGCAGGCTCGGTCCTCGATTCCGAGGCGATGCCGTATTTCGTCCTGCCGCGCTCGAAGAGCTTTTTCAAATGGTGGATAAAAACCGTTTCGTCCGCGCTTCTCTGGTGTGTGCTCTATTGCCTTATCGGCATAGCCGTCTTCGCAGCGGCAGAGGAAAAAGTCGAAACGCTTTCCGCCTTTGAACTTATGCGCATGGCGGCATATCCGCTCGCGCTCGGCGCGTCAATGTGCGTGCTGTGCCTTCTGCGCTTTCTTCTCGGGCAGAAGCCTGCGGCGGCAATTGTAATTGCGGTTGTCGGCACAACGGGGCTCATATGCGGGAAGCTGAAAAGTTTCAGCTTCGCCATGCTCGGCGCATACGGCATGGCAAAACAGCTGACCGATGCCAAAACGGCTGCGGCGGTACTCTTTGCAGACGCGGCGGTGATAATCCTTGTCTTTTTCTGCTCCGGCGCAGTGAAGAGAAGGGCTTTGAAAGGAGGACATTATTTTGACTGATGTTATAGTTATAGATAAGCTGACAAAAAGCTTCAAAGGAAAAACGGTTCTCGAAGATGTTAATATGCAACTGCAAGAGGGCGGGATATATGGCATCGTCGGCGACAACGGCAGCGGCAAGACTGTACTTTTGAAGCTTATTTGCGGATTCATGAAGCCGGACAGCGGCACGGTCACCGTCAACGGCAAGGTGATAGGCAAGGACGCTGACTTCCCGGAGAACACGGGAATTATAATCGAAGCGCCCGGCTTTCTGCCCAATTACAGCGGCATGAAAAATCTTGAATACCTCGCCTCGATACGCGGCAAGATCGGCAAAGAGCAGATAGAGGCCGCCATGAAAACGGTCGGGCTTGACCCGTCGTCAAAGCTGCGGGTCGGCAAATATTCGCTCGGCATGAAACAGCGCCTCGGCATAGCGCAGGCGATAATGGAAAATCAGCAATTATTGATTCTTGACGAGCCGATGAACGCGCTCGACAAGGACGCAGTCGAGGAGATGCGAAAGCTCTTCCTGAGCTTTAAAGCGAGCGGAAAAACCATGCTCATAGTCTCGCACAACGAGGGCGATATCTCGACCCTCTGCGACGAGGTTTATGAATTTGACGGCGCGCGGATAAAACGGCGCGAAAATGTCTGAAATATACTTACGGAGCTGAAAAATAATGAAATCAAACAGAAAAATTATCATGTCCGCCTTCACCCTGCTTCTTGCTGCAATCTCGCTTGCCGGGTGCGCTAAAGTGGCGCGCGAGCCGGAAACGACGACTGCACCCGAAACTACGACCGAGGAGCAAACGACGGAGCCGACCACCGAACCGACAACGCAGGCGGAGACAACAAAGACGACCTCCGCACGCAGCGCGGAAACGACGCGCAGGGCTTCCGGTTCTTCAAATACCGCGTCAAAGACTACGGAATTTCAGGTCGATTTTGATGCGATAAGAATGCTCGGGGTTCCGAAATTCCGCGCATATGCCGACCTAGGTGATGGCTTTTCATCAACAGGCAAGACCGCGACCGTGAACGGAGTCAAGTGCAAGACCTATAAAATAACTTTTGAAGACAGCGACGATGTTCTGCTCGCATACGATGAGCAGAACAAGGTGCTGTATGAGTACGACAACGAAACAAAAGATTGGATAGAATTATAAAAAACAGGCGTTTTACGGTTTTGCCGCAGAACGCCTGTTCTTTTTGTGTTTATATGTGCAGTGCTTTGAGTATCGCGTCGGTGCCCTCGAAGTGCGGGATTATCATATCGGCGCCCGCCGACATGAGCCTTGCCCGTTTCTTTTCGTCTATTCCGTCGCCTGTCTTTTCGTTTGTCGCCACGCCGACTGCGTATCCGCCGAGTTTTGCCGTGAGCTCTATCTCAACAAATCCGTCGCCGAATGTGACAAGCTCTTCCGGGTCGAGCTTCTGCTCTTCAATCATGTTCTTTATAACCGCCTCTTTCGAGCAGTCGAGCAGCGCGTCCTTCGCGCCGTGTATTCCGCCGTCGAAGAGATCTTTGACTCCGATTAAGGACGCCTCATATATGACATCTTTTTCGTCCGTTCCGCTCGCGAGGAAGCATCTTATCCCGGCTTTCCTCAGCGCTTTTATGAACTCAACAGACCCTCTGACCGCGAGACCGGCGGGGGAGAGACAGCCGCTTTCGAGCCCATTTTTTCTGTCGGCTATCCGCGTTTCGAGTCTGCGCAGATATTCTTTTTTGTATTCGCCCGGGTCAACGTGCTCTCCGCCGCGGCGAACAACTGCCTCGTTGAGCGCGATGCACTGGAATATTGTCTGCTTGCCGGTCAGTCGGTCGACGAATTCCGTGACCTCTTCGCATATTCCGTCTTTATTTTCATTTGTGCCGAGAGCTTCGATGACCTCGCAGAAATACGGAATCATCACTTTCTGCCAGCCCTCGCGTATAAGGCTTATCGTGCCGTCAAAATCGAACAGCGCGCATTTGAAGCCCCTGCCGCTGTATTCTTTTATCGTTTCAATTGAAAAACTCATTCCTGTGCCTCTTAGTTTAATTTTTTACTGTGCGAGCGCTTCTATTTCCTCGGGCGATGCCGTGCCCGTGACGCCGATTTTCCTGACCGTCACGCCGGACGCGAGCCCCGCAAACTGAGCCGCCGCTTTGAACTCGGTCTTTGCGGCGATTGCCGCAGAAAATGCGGAGAGCGAGGTGTCGCCCGCGCCGCAGATATCAACTTCGCCGTCGAAAAGCACCGCGTCGGCTTTCTCTGTCCTGCCGCCGTCGGTGACTATCGAACCGCGCTTTCCGAGCGTGCAGAACACGGTCGAGCGGTTCTTTTTCGCGAGCAGCTTTGCCGCTTCGATGAACTCGTCATATCCTGCGTCTATGTAGCCCTCGTTGTTATACACTGCGCGCCAGCATTCGACCTCGTTGGGCTTCAATATGCAGTCGGTGTATTCACCGATGTTGTATCGGCTGTCCGCAATGACGGGGAGCCCCGATTTTGCAAGTGCAATTATCTCATCGCGCACGCGCTTTGTGATTATGCCGAATCTGAACTGATCCGCAACGCACAGCACGTCGATATTTCCGGAGATCTTTCTGAGATTTTCAATTACCTTGTCCTCGGTCTCTTTTGATATCGGCTCGTAGTTGTCGAAGTCGAGACGCGGATCCTCGTATTCAAGCTCCGATATGCCCTTTCGCATCGGCTTGCAGTAGGCGTTGGTGAAGCGGTCGGGCACTTTGATGACAAAATCCCTGTCCATGCCGCTCTTTTGGAATATATCTTCCATGAGTATGCCGCGCCAGTCGCCGCCGATAAGGGATATCGGAATAAGCTCTTTTGGGGAGAGCGCCGCGAGATTCGACGCAACATTTCCGCCCGCACCGAGATAGACCCTCTCACCGACTATCGGCAGGGGATAGTGCGGAGTCTCGCGTGAGAGCTCAGATTTCGTCATATCCGCGTGCCAGTAGATATCAACGCAGAAGTCGCCGATTATGCCTATTCGCGCGTTTTTTATGCCGGCGCATATTTTTTTGACCTGTTCTTTTGAAAGCATATCTTACCTCAAATCAAAGCTGCTCTTTGAGCTTGTCGTAGAGCGTGGGTATGGTTATCTGATGGTCGCCCTCAAAGTGCCAGCCCATGCCACCGCGGCAGGTCGGGCGGTTGACGATATTCTTGCGGGGGCGGTAATAATAATTCGGATCTTCGTAGCCTATTTTGCAGCGGAAGTTGCCCAGACGCACAAGGTCGAAGTTCGCCGTGGTTATGTTGAACGTGGGATAGCCGAGGTTGCGCGCTATTGAAAGAGTCTTGAGGAACACCTCGGGACCGATAACGGCAGAGCCGAAGTTGAGAAAAACGCCGCCGTCAAGCTGGGACACGCTGTAAGCCATCTTCTTGAAATCAATGCCCGAGCATTTGCCGATAGCCTCCATGTCGCAGGTGGGGTGCTGATGGATGATATCCGTGCCGAGCGCTATATGATAAGTTGCGGGAATGTCCAGCTTGTATGCGTTCCAGAGTATGCAGTCCTCGCGGTTCGGGAACTTCTCGGGGTGCATGTCTATATATTCGCCGAGCGCCTCGCCGTAGCCGATGTTGAGCTTCGCGCCGCGTTGAATAGCCTCGTTCATCCACGCGCCCGTCTGCTCCCACATTCCGAATGAGCCGTCCTCAATCGCGGTCGGCACATCTTCGGATGTGCCGCCGAGATACGCGAGCTCAAAGTCGTGTATGCTTGTTGCGCCGTTTGCGGCGATGTGCGTGATAACGCCCATTTTCATCAGCTCTATGACATAGCGTGAAAGGCGGTTTTTGACAACGTGCGCGCCCATACTCCATATGACGGGACGCCCGTTCTTGCGCGCCTTGACTATCCTCTCAACAAGCTCATCAAAGCCTTCGTATTTGTATTCCTCGTGCGGAGTGACGCCGGGTGTCATCATGTTGTCTATGGTGACGAGATTGTGGCGATCCTCGGCTGAATATGTCTTTATTCCGGAAAAATCAAGCTGCATCTGTCTGCGAAGCATAATACCCTCTCCTTAAATCATCGTTCTTATCGGATTTTAACATATTGCTGCGGAATTTACCACAGTTTTACTAAAATTTGTTGCAAATTCCCACAAAAGCGATACGCCCGCAGAATAACTGCGGGCGTGCCTGCTTTAGGATTATTTTTCACTTGAATCCTTTTCGTTTTTCTCTTTTTCTTCTCTCGCGGCTCTCTTTTTCTTGATGAATGCGGGAGTTATCTTGTCGAGTATTTCATCGAGCTTTTGCCATTCCGCCTCGGCCTTTACCGAGTCCTCCTCAAGGCGTTTGTCCATGTCGTAGTACATGATGCTGCATCCGCAGTGGGGGCAGTTGGGCTTTAAGTCGAATATTCCGAGCTTACCGCCGCATTTCGGGCATTTGCGTTCCATTTATATCTCTCCTTCCGACTTGGATATCGTCTTCGAGTTGAGCTCGCGGCGGGCAATCATCTCTTCCTGAATGTCCTTGAGCTTCTTGCCCTCGAGGTCATAGAATCTGTAGGGTATGAGCGAGATGAGCGACGCCACGGGCGGGAGTATGGTGACCAGAGCCCAGAGCCAGAAACGGGTGTTTATCTGCGGGTTTTCAACAAGCTGAAGCGAGTTGTCCGCGAGCTGAACGGTGACAAGGCCGATGACCGGGATTATGGCCGTTGCGATAGCCGTGCAGAGCGAGCCCGTGAGCTTGCTGATGAAGGTCAGCAGCGAGAACGCCATGCCCTCGTTCCTTTCGCCCGTCTTCCACTCCATGTAGTCGACAGTGTCGCCTATCATCTTTGTGGGGACGACCATGTTTATGCTCGTCAGCGAGCTGAAGATGAAGCCCTGAATCATAAGCAGCGGGACAATGACCGCCGGGTTGCGGTAGAATTTCATGCCGATTAGGAAGGTGGTCGTACCGACGAGTGCCTTGAGAATAGTTGTGCGAACGACTATCTGCTTCGACGTCCATCTTCTCTCGAGAGCGGGCAGGAGGAGATAAGTCAAAAATCCGGAAATAACTCCGGGGATTCCGATTATCGTGCCCCAGCTCGCCGCGCCGAGGGAGAATATGTAGAAATACTGCGCGAATGTGTCGGTAACTCCGCCGACGGTTGCGAGAATGTTGGAGCAGACTATGAGAAGCAGGGGCTTGTTCTTGAAAAGGAATCTGAAGCAGTCGAGAACCTTCGGCTCGTCGGAGTTCTGAACCACGCGCTCGCGGCAGAAGATACCGGAGAGCGAGAACAGTCCCATGCCAACAGTGCCAGCGACAATACCCATCACGAGGAAGAGCTGGCGCATATTGATTCCGATAACACCCTTGTTGCTCAGGTCGATGAGCAGGGATATAACGGGCGTGGCAAGTCCGCCGATTATGCCGGAGAGGAAGCGCGCCGAGGTTATGGCGTTCGATCTGTCAACGGGGTTCGGGGATATCGCGGCGGACAGACCCCAGAACGGGATGTCGCCTATTGTGTAGAAGAACTCCCAGATGAAATATGTGACGCACATATAGACTATCTTGAGCGTCGTTGACTGAACTCCCGCGAGGAATTCCGCGCCGCCGAAGAATACGACAGTCGCTATGCCGAGCGGTATCGGGACGAAGAGCAGATAGGGACGCAGTTTTCCGAGATTCGTGCGGGTCTTGTCAACAAGGGTTCCCATCAGCGGGTCGTTGAGTGCATCCCAGATGCCCATGACGGTTATCATCGTTGCGACCGCTGTGCTCGGTATGCCGAACACGGTCACAAGGAAGAATGTCAGCTGCATGCGGACCATGTTGTATCCGATGACTTGACCGCCGTTTGCTACGCCGTAGATAACCGTTTCTTTTACTCCGACATATCGTTTTTCTTTCAGCCTTTCGTTGTTAGCCAATTTGTTTTCCTCCTCCGGGCGCGGAAAGCGCAGATGTATTTTCAGTGTTTTCGCATTCGTTTATGAATTTTTCCGCCGCCGCCTCATATGCGCGCGGATCGGTATAGTAGCTCTGCGCGTGAACCGCATTTTCGACCGTCAGCATTTCTTTTTGGGTCGGGCACGCGTCAAACAGCTCTTTTTGCATCTTTACGGGCACGAGCGCATCTTTTGCGCCGTGAATAAAAAGTATCGGCACTTTCGCGCCGCGAACGGCTTTTATCGGCGACGCGTCGCGCAGGCTGTATTTGCAGATTATGCGGCAATACAGGTCGAATATATATAGCAGGGGGAACGCCGGGAGCCCGAACGGATTTTTGAGCTGATAGGCGAATTCATCCCATGCGCTCGTGTAGGAGCAGTCCGCGATGATTCCCTTGACCGTCGGGTCGGTTATTTTGTCGCTCATCATTAGAACCGTCGCGCCGCCCATCGACACGCCGAGCAGGAATATGTCGAGCTCCGGGAATCGTTTGCGGGCGCAGTCTATCCAAAGAAAAGTGTCCTTTGATTCGTGCGTGCCGTAGCCTAAGAATTTTCCCTCGCTCTCGCCGCAGCCGCGGTGCTCCGGCATCAGAATTGTATAACCCATGCGGTGAAAGTACGGTGCGGAAAAGCAGAATTCGCATATCCCTGAGCTGTGCGCCCCGTGGCAGGCGATTATCATGCGCCCGTTGCTCTTCTCGGGCAGGAGCAGGCGCGCATATATCTTTTCGCCGTTCGATGCCGTAAGCGTGAGCTTTTCGAACGGCATTTTCCCGAACTCTTCTTCGGCTTTTCTGTGATCTTTTGCAAAGTCATCCTCAACCTCGCCTTTTGCGGCGGGCAGCTTTATCGGCTTATACCATATTACCTGATTGAACAGGAAGCCGCATATCGCGAACAGCAGCACAACGGCTATCGCGAGCACAACAAGCAAAATTATTATCACGGTGTTCATAATTCGGCACCTTTCAGATATTCTGTCGTATCAGACAAGCTCCATTATACGGGAACAAAAACCAAAAAGCAATACAAATTCAACATAAAGATAAAATTTATATACATAATTATATGAAACTTTTACAAAAAATTACAGACAGCAGGTAAAAAACACATTTTTCGGAAAAATAGCGTCAAACGCAGCTTGAATATAAAATAATTTTCATCGCTTCGGCTGTATTGATTTTTCGTTGCTTTCGTCGCCAACTTGAAAACACATATAAAAAGTACTCTTTTTTCGGTAAAAAATACCTTTACTCCGTGAAAAGCTATGATATACTTTAGAATAAGATGAAAAATATATGCACTTTTCACATGGGGGCATTGAAATTGAAGCTGAATATAAATGAAGAGAAGCGATATCAGACTATAGAAGGCTTCGGCGCGAGCGGCGCATGGTGGGCGCAGATAGTCGGAAACTGGACTCATGAGGATCCGATAAGCGGCAAACCGGTCAGAGACAGAATCAGCGAGCTGCTTTTCAGCAAGACCGAGGGCATTGGTCTTGGCATCTACCGCTACAATATCGGCGGCGGGTCGAAGCACAGCGGACGCGGCACATTCAGCGAACCCGCGCGGACGACCGAGTGCTTTGAGACCGCTCCCGGCGAATACGACTGGTCGCGCGACGCCGCGGCGGTCTATATGATGCGCCGTGCCGCCAGCGATGGCGCGGACGAGGTTATTTTCTTCGTCAATTCCCCGATAGAGCGCCTGACGAATAACCATAAGACGCATCTCGACAAGCATCAGATATTCAGAGAAAATATAAAAAAGAAGAACTATCCTGCGTTTGCCAAATACTGTGCCGATGTTGCCGAGCATTTTATCGGCGAGGGCATACCCGTAAAATATATCTCGCCCGTCAATGAGCCGTTCTGGGTCTGGAACGGCGGGCAGGAGGGCTGCCACTACAGACCATCGAGCTGCCGCAAGGTGCTCCGCGCGTTCGTCAAAGAGCTTGACGGCAGGAAAACTCTCGACGGCGTTCGGCTCTCCGGCTGCGAAAACGGCGATATCCGCTGGTTCAACAAGAGCTATTCGCGCGCCGTTTTGGACGATCCGCTTGTCCGCACTCGCCTCGGCGCTCTCGATATCCATTCCTATTGCCTGCATATGCCCATCCCGTTTTTTAACAATCGCATGAGCTTCCTAAAGCGGTTCGCGAAGTGGATGAGCAAAAATTATCCGGATGTCCCGGTCAATATGAGCGAATGGACTCATATGCAGGGCGGGCGCGACAAGGGCATGGACTCTGCGCTCGTCACGGCGAATGTTATGTATGAAGATCTGTCCGTGCTCAATGTTATCTCGTGGCAGCATTGGATAGCCGTGTCTGAAGTCAACTATTGCGACGGGCTGATATACATAAATCTTGATGATAAAACTTTTGAGATGACCAAACGCTACTATGTTACCGGCAACTTCTCGAAATATGTTCCCGCAGGTTCCGTTCGCGTTGATGCCGCCTGCGATGATTCCGAGCTGCGCCTGCTCGCGTTCAAATATGACGGCGGCTGTGCGGTTATAGTGATAAACAGCACCGAAAAAGAAAAAGAGCTGAGCCTGCCGGAGCAGTACTCAGCCGTAAAATCAGCGGTCACGGACGATAACAACGATCTTCGCGAATATGACATCGCCGCCCCCGAACATATAAAAATCACGCCGAGATCGGTGACGACAATTATTCTGCGCTGAGGTCGGATTTGAGTTTCTTTCTGTATTGATTCGGCGACATGCCGTATGCCTTCATAAACGCCTTTCTGAAATGGCTGCGGTCGCAAAAGCCGATAAGCCCGCTTATCGCGTCTATCGTCAAATCGGTACTTTTGAGAAAATATTCGGCGGAAGAGAGCTTGCACTGCATGTGATACTGCGATGTCGATATGCCGTATTTTCTGATGAACAGGTCGTTCATCGTGTTCTGTGAGATGCCGAATTTCAGCGACAGATCTTTGTTCGTCAGCCGCTCGTTGCATTGCTTCTCGATGTATTTCTTTATGTCGAGAACGACGTTGTCGGCGGTCTTGATATACGGCGCGTCCTCGCGGCTCCGGCTGTTCGCGGGGGTAGCCATAGCCATTTCGAATATGATTCCGTGAACGAGGAGCATCAGCTTCTTGTCGTTGTCGAGCATATCCCTGCCGAGCGCGGTCTGCTTTATCTGGCTGTAATATGACGTGATGTCAAGGTGCTTTATATACACCTGCTGATCTATATTGTAAAAATCGAGCCACCTGTCTATGAGACTCCCGTATACCGTTACCCAGACTTTTGAATATGGCTTTTTGTCGTCGGAGTAGTAGGAGTAGCCGCTGCCTTTCTTTATTATATAGCAGTCGCCTTTTTTAACTGTGGTGACCGTTCCGTTGTGCTCGATATACCCGACCCCGTCGGTCACGCATTCGATTATTGTGTTTGAGTTGTCTTTTAGCGAGATTATGTAGTCGGTGTCGGGAAAGAGCCTGCCGAAAGAATGAAGATGAAAAAGATCGCTGTTCTGATTCTTGTCGTATAAGTACATCTCTTCGTTGAATATCGGCATAGCATCACCTTTTTTACTCGTAGCATTTGATATTTTACTCTTTTATACTAACACATTGAACTCATCTTAACAAGGGGGAATATGACTGTGAAAATCGCCGGAAAAATCAAATCCGTTGTTTCTTCGGTCAAAACGCACTGGAACAAGCCGCCGAAAGAGCGGTATATGAGCTATAAGGAGATAGCCTCGCTCTCTGTTGGCGGCATAGGCGTTAGATTTATAGTATACTGCGTGTCGAATATGATAATCGCCGTCGGCAATACGCTAATAGGCAACACTATCGGCATCGACCCCGGCGCGCTCTATGTAATATATATACTCAGCATTCTCTCGGGCTTCCCGCTGACTGCACTGCGCGCGAAGATGATTGATAATACGCGCAGCATGAAGGGCAAGTACCGCCCGTATATCCTGACCATGGGTATCCCGACGGTCATTCTCGGCATCGGCTTCGTGTGGATGCCGTATGAGCATATGTCGCTGACTGTGAAGTGCATTGTCGTTTTGCTGTTCAATGTCGGCTTCCAGTTCTTCTATAATTTCATGGTCGATGCCTACGAGAGCCTTATAAACGTCCTTTCGCCCAACACGATAGAGCGCTCGGATGTCCTCTCGATAAGATGCGTTGTCGAGAATCTTTCGCCGTCGATAGCGGGCATATTCCTGCCGATAGCGGCGCGGCTTATAACAAACGACAACACCCTCTACGATATGCGAATATATAGGGTGCTCTATCCGCCGATGCTGCTCGTCGGATTTTTGATATCTCTGCTCGTCTATGTCAATGTCGAGGAGAAGATCGTCCAGGCAAAGACGCATGTTATCCGTATAAAATTTATCGACGCGCTCAAGGCGATAGCGCAGAACAAATATTTTTGGATAATCTCGCTCGCCGGCTGGATAGGCTTCCTCGAAAGCTCGTTCAACAGTATTCTCGGCTGGATGTATAACTATCAGGGCGCGTGCTCGCCGGGTCAGTATTCGCTGATAATCGCGATATCCGGCAACGCCTCGTTCTGGCCGAATCTCGTCGCGCCGTTCCTTATCAGAAAGTACGGCAAAAAGAAGATACTCGTTGTAACAAATCTTTTCAATATCGGTTTCATCGCGCTGATGCTCCCGATAGTCCACCGAACGGGCGACCCGGGAATAATATGGATGCTGCTCATATGCATCTTCGTCAACCAGTTTATAACCTCGCTCGGTCATCTTCTCAACCCGAGCATCCAGGCGGATATAAGAGACTATCAGCAGTATAAAACGGGCGAGCGAATAGACGGAATGTTCACCGCGGTCGGGCTTATAGGCAGTGTCATAACGCTCACCACGGGTTCCGTTCTTCCTGCAATATACGAGGGCGCGGGACTCAACCGCAGCGTCGCTCTGTCGCTCGGATATGACGGCTCGAATGTCTATGATGTTCTCTATAACCATGACTATTTCGTCCGCATAAGCAGCGTTCTCGTTATCGCGTCCGTTATCGGCGCGGTGCTCAATGTCATTCCGTTCTTTTTCTATGATTTCACCGAGGTCAAGCAGAAGGCGATAGTCAAGGTGCTCAAAATAAGGGCGCTTTTCGAGGACTACGGAAACAATGTCCTCGCAGACGAGGCGCTTGTCGAGACGGTCGATATCATAAAGGAAGCCGAAGAATATTCCGGCCGCGAAATGAACGTCCTCTCAAAGGACGGAATAAAACAGGCGAAAAAGTCCGGCGACAAGGCACTTGTAAAGGCGGCTAAGAAAGAGTATAATCTTAAAGCTCAGGAAAACGAGAAGATAGAGATATCCCGTCTTGTCCTCGCGGAGCTCGACCGCTTCAACACCCCGGAGGGCATGGAGGATCTTGAAATCGCGAAGAGAATAAGCGCGGCGGGGCTCGGCGGCTTCATGTCGGCAATAGAGCTCAAAAAGAGCGATGTCAAGCACATGCCCAAGGCGACCGCGCAGCAGAAAGAGCGCAGAAAAGATATGTTAAGACTCGTCGGCGATATCAAAACAGCGCGCAAGACCGCCGCGAAATATTATCCCAACGGCATCGAACCGTTTGACAGCTCTGTTTTCGCGGGGCTCTTCAAGCGTGAGGATGAGGCGGAAGTCAATATGAAACGCGTCACGGACAGCATGAAGCTCGCCAAAGAGTCAAAAGATAAAGCATCTATTGCAGAGCTCAAAGCAGAGCTTCGGCATGTGCGCGCCGAAAAACAGCGTGTTCAGTTTGAGATAAAGAAAGCGACCGACGAAAACTCGCTCTATTACAGAGCCGCAAAGCCGTATCTCGACGCAGTGAGAACGATAGCGCAGAGCGAGAATTACAGCCGATGCGAAGATATATTTGCCCTCTATGACGGGGCAAAGGAGCGCATCGCGCAGCGCGAAAGCGCGGAGGCGGCGGTCTGATAATAAGCTCAGACAGGAGAAGAAAATGAACGACAAACTCAAAAACGCTCTCTATGTGCGTTACACAAGGTCGTGCAGACCGCAGTATTTCGCCTCGTGGGCGAAGACGAAAGCCTCGGAGCTGAACATACTCCGCCACAGGCATCTCGGTGGGAATCAAGAGGTGATATGGGATATCGCTAAAGACAGCGGAAAGGCGGCCGACCATATCGAAATGGCGGGATTTTACGCCTGATACTCCGGAAGATTTGAAACATCGCTTCGTGAGAGAATATGCAGAATATCATGCGCAAAAGATGGAAGAACGGAGACAGGGAATATATATCGATTATTGATTTTAACTGTCGAGCGTAAAGCATGGATGTTTTGCTATACTGCAATCCAATAATTGCGGCGTCTTGTATTTGACTGCAAGGCGCTGTTTCTATATTCAAAAAACGCTGCTCCAAAACAATAAAAAGACAGTTGTCATGCTTGCGAATGTATTTGATATAACCTCCTGTTTCAGACTGAGCCTTCCGTGTGGAGGGCGACGCGACGTTTTCGCCTCGCGGCTTAACGTCTGGAGATTTCAATCCACGCCCTCCGTGGGGAGGGCGACTAAGGAATCGGACTCAGGAAACCCCCTCCGTTGGAATTTCAATCCACGCCCTCCGTGGGGAGGGCGACGCCACTGCGAAAGCTAACTGATAAAAGCTCAGAATTTCAATCCACGCCCTCCGTGGGGAGGGCGACTCTAACAACTGTCATTTTTGTAACGAGTTCGGCATTTCAATCCACGCCCTCCGTGGGGAGGGCGACAACAAGCCTCGCGCGGTGACTGCTACCACCGCGCGATTTCAATCCACGCCCTCCGTGGGGAGGACGACCATACAGCTAAAACAATGCGTGAGATCTTCTTCGGTATTTCAATCCACGCCCTCCGTGGGGAGGACGACTTGTCCGTCCTTGTGACTTTTAATAAAAGGTGGTATTTCAATCCACGCCCTCCGTGGGGAGGACGACAATTTAGTCGGTTTGTATGGCAGAGCCATACTCATTTCAATCCACGCCCTCCGTGGGGAGGACGACACGCTCCGAAAGTATACGATTTGCCGTATTTCATCTATTTCAATCCACGCCCTCCGTGGGGAGGACGACTTTCCCAGCTGCGGAAAGTGCCATGTTGACAAACATTTCAATCCACGCCCTCCGTGGGGAGGACGACAAAGACAATTCAGAAGAGTATAAAGAGTTATTAACATTTCAATCCACGCCCTCCGTGGGGAGGACGACGTTTAACGCTGTTGTTACGCCTGAACCGAACGGTATTTCAATCCACGCCCTCCGTGGGGAGGACGACATTGTTATCATGTCTATAGTGATAGTAGGCGTTCTATTTCAATCCACGCCCTCCGTGGGGAGGACGACGTTATAGAAAGAGTTGCAAAGACTATAAGAATAGAGGATTTCAATCCACGCCCTCCGTGGGGAGGACGACAAACGAATAGTAGGAGCACCAGTCCAAGCCTCAGATTTCAATCCACGCCCTCCGTGGGGAGGACGACCGACTGTATCAGGCTCAAAATTCAACTTTGAAAGAATTTCAATCCACGCCCTCCGTGGGGAGGACGACATAATAAAATTGCAAGTAAATTGGATTCAATCATTATTTCAATCCACGCCCTCCGTGGGGAGGACGACTGCTACTCAAATATATCGTTGCTTAGATATCAATATTTCAATCCACGCCCTCCGTGGGGAGGACGACAGCACCGACCGCGAAAATTGCTATACCGATAAGATTTCAATCCACGCCCTCCGTGGGGAGGACGACCTTGGTCGCGGTCAAGGGGGTTAAGTTATGGACATTTCAATCCACGCCCTCCGTGGGGAGGACGACTTGACAATAAAATTATCAACACGAATAGACACCATTTCAATCCACGCCCTCCGTGGGGAGGACGACAATAAAATATTGCCATAAATCACCATTGATAAAAATTTCAATCCACGCCCTCCGTGGGGAGGACGACTGAATTGCTTTCAATGGAATTACATTATAGACGGTATTTCAATCCACGCCCTCCGTGGGGAGGACGACGTTATTTTTTTCATTGATGAATTTCATCTTGAACTATTTCAATCCACGCCCTCCGTGGGGAGGACGACCATTATTCAATCGATAATAGTTTGATTTTGTTAGATGAAATTACTCTTGATGCTGATTCCCGTGATTTTAAACAGTTTGATAAGTTTCATAAGTCTTTTTTTCTTTTGCATCGTCATTTTAACTGTGATGTAATTTATTTCACGCAGCAGTATGATGGAGTTGATAAGAAGATTCGAGATATCACAAGTTCGCTTTATAGGGTTAAAAAAGTCGGTTTTCTTTCTATTGCTACTCAAATTTATCGTTGCTTGGATATAAGTGAACAGACGAAAGAAATTGTGCAAGGGTATAGATTTCCTAATATAATTGAGCGTATTTTTTGTCGTGTTCATCGTTACTGTATTCGACCTCTTTATTATAAATATTTTGATTCTTGGGAGCGTCCAGACCTCGAAGATTATGATTATTCAGTTTGGGAACGCTTTGTAGATTCAAATTAAAGTGTTCCCCCTGTATATCTAATAGGGGGGAACATGTGTAGAAAACAGCATAAATAAAAAGGAAGTAATAAAATATGCGGTATTATGTTTCTTTTGTTGATAGCTCTGATTATACATATTCTATTGATAAGTTCGTTTTGCATGGTACATTTTTATATAATACATTTGAAGAGTTTTCAGCTCGTCTTAACACTCTTTTAATTAAATATGTATGTTATGATGAGTTGCCCTTTTCTTTGTCTCTCTGCCGTGATACATATTATCAAAGTTTGAAAAAGCTTACATATTTAAATAATTTTAAGTTTGAATTGCGTTGTGGTTCAGATGTTGCTACTTTTTGGCTCGGTACTCATTTTCAGTCATTCGATAAAACTTTGAATACTTGGAAACTTGAATTAAATCCGAATAAGTGTTTGCCTTGTGATTTTGTTTCTTCTTTGTTTGATTTGCTTTCTATGTATAGCAAGTGTGTTGATATAGTCGAATATGATGTTGCGGTTGATATGCCTTATTCTCGTGATTCTTTCTTTTTAGTTAAGGATAAAAGAAAATATCAATGCGTTTTAAATAGTTCTGTTGATAAGACTGAATACCTCGGTTGCCGTCATGAACATGGTTTTGTTAAGTTGTACAATAAACAAAAAGAATCAAATTTAGATTATCCTTTGACGCGTTTTGAGATTTCCTGCACTTCTTTGCATTTGTGTGATATTATTGATTCGTTGCCTTGTATTTATTTCTCTTTTGGTCAGATTGGCTTAATTGATATTAGGCTTAATGATACTGATAAGTTCATATTGAAAACTTTAATTTTAGACCCTTCTCGTCTTTCTGAACTTGGAAGAAGCAAGCGTGATAAAATGCGTGAAGCTTTAAAATGTGCTTTTGTTCCTGTTTCTTTTGATTCTGGTTGTCTTTCTCGTTTGCTTGCTTCCCTTTCAGATTTGGGTGCGTTCTTTGCTCCCCCTGTTTTGGGATAAGTTTATTTCGTGCTTCAAAGGTTCTTTTTTTGCTTTTTGGGTGCGGAATGGCGGTCAAGGCGTGCCCGTTCGCCTTGGTTAGTACGCTCGGTTGATATCTTCTCTTCTGCTGTTTCTTCTTCGGCGTAACCGCAGTCTGTCTGCTTTTCGCTGTTGCTCACTTTGTCGGCATTTTTTACAATTTATTACTTTCTTTTTTGTTCATTTAAACGAACTTTTGTAATTTTGTTGACAACCTTTCCTTATCGTGTTATACTTTTACTTGACAATAAACAGTTAGGGGTGCTATTTATGAAAATTAGCGAATTAAAAAAAGGTGATTTTTTCAAGCTGTCTGAAAATGGTTGTGTTTATGTTCGTGGTTCTTATGACAGAAGCTCTAAAAAGTACGAATGTTATTAGTATGATGATGTAAACAGTTTTCGTTATTTTAAAGGTTGTAAAGAAGTCATTGTTGACTTTATATTTTAAATTAAAAAGTGAGGTTAAAAAAATGAAAATGTTAGTTGTTGGTGTTCAGAAGGTCGATTTTGTTCCGAAGGATTCTGATACTCCTGTTAAGGGTATCAAAGTTCATGTTGTCAAGGACTGCTCTGAATCGCAGTCGAAGTATATCGAAGGTCGGGTTGTTGGTACTATTTTTATCAGCTCTTCTAGTCCTCTCTCTGGTTTCAAGTTTAGACTTGATGAAGTTTATGACTTCATTTATGAGTTTGACGGTCGTCGTGGTTATTTAATGAATATAAAGCCTGCCGCCTAAGGCTTTATTATTTGGGGGTCGGGCTTCCTCCTTTCAGCTCGTCCCCCTGTTTTTATTAAGGGGTGTTAGTGTATGAAAAAGTTAATAGCTGTCTTTTCTGTTGTGTTGGTGTTGGTTTTTTCATGTGTTTTGACCTCTTTTGCTGAAGGAACTTCAATATTGACTTTATCTAATCTTTCTGATTCTCGTCTTTCAGTTTCGGGTAACTCTTCGGTTGTAAATGGTCGTGTAACTGTTCCTGCTGGTGGTTCTTTTTCTGCTTTTATTCGTGTAAAGCCTGTTTCTGCTACTCGGAAATATAAGTTTACTTTTTATTATGGTTGTACTTCTCCTGTTGGTGGTTCTTTTTCTTTGTCGGGTAGTCTTCGTATTTTTTATAAAGATTCTTCAAGTGATGAAGGGCTGACTATTCTTGAGCTTTCAAAGATTACTAACGCTAATATTCAAAAGTATAATACTTTGACTATGCCCGATAATTTCGGTGACGCAGGTCGTATTTACTTTTTTATTAAAAATACTTCTTCATCTCCTTTTACTGTTTATATTTCTGAATTTACTGTTAATGATATGTCGACTGCTGATTTGGATTCTGCTATTGATAAAGGTGCTGATAAAATCAATTCTGCAATAGACCCTTCTGTCCCTTATAATAATTTTGATAATGGTTCTTTTAAGGATTCGGCTAATGAATTAAAGGAAGCGGAAAACGCTCTCCCGACTGTCGATTTTAATGCTATTGATGAGCTTGCTAATTCTGTTGATGTTTCGTCATATGCACAAGCTTTTTCGGGTATCAATCAATTATTTATTCGTGTTGTTGATACAATCGGTATTACTCCTCTTATCTTCTTCGCTTGTTTCTTTGGTTTCTGTATCTTCTTAATTGGTCGCAAACTTTCGGGGGGTTAATATATGTCATATATTATAAATTTTTTAAAAGAGCTTGGGCAGTTCTTTCAAACTGCTTTAGATATGGCGGTTAATTTTATTCAGCAGTTATTAACTTTTATCAAGCTTATCCCTGTTGGGGTCAATATGTTGGTTACTTCTGTTGGATATCTTCCCTCTGTTTTAATAGTTTTTGCTACTCTTTCGATTACTGTATCTGTAATATATCTTGTTCTTGGTCGAGGTCAAGGGGGTTAAGTATGTCGCAGGTTTTTGATTTGCTTTTTGTATGTTTTGAGAAAATCGTTTCTGTTATGCGTTCTATTGAAATATTTGCGGGTGTCGATTTGCTCACTTTTTCTATTGCTGTTGTTATTATGTCTATTGTAATAGTAGGCGTTTTAAATGTTGTAAAAACTGGCCCGACTAATGCTCAAGGTTATTATAAATCCGAAAAGCATAAAGCCGAAGAGCGTGCGAAGCGTAAAAATAAAGGGGGTTAAAATTTATGTATGATACTTATGCTCGTTATATTTATGAATGGCTAATCAATAATAAAATTGCAAGTAAACTTGATTCAATTATTGAGCTTCTCGGCGTTTTGCGTGACCGTGCCGTTTATATCTTCATTGTTTTACTGTTTATCTTGCTTGTAACTGTTGCGTCGTCCTCCCCACGGAGGGCGTGGATTGAAATATTTATG